>Ga0210057_1000125_pt1 | contig 147685 bp, 144 predicted proteins | sample CryGeyCG2114_010_2_FD_183968 | JGI IMG/M metagenome (GOLD analysis project Ga0210057, IMG submission 183968) | Groundwater microbial communities from aquifer - Crystal Geyser CG10_big_fil_rev_8/21/14_0.10 (SPAdes) (version 2) | ecosystem: Environmental > Aquatic > Deep subsurface > Groundwater...
AAAATAAATATTCGCCAAGATGGCATGGCTCACAATACTGAAATCGTCCGGCAGATTAAAAAAAATAATTTTAAATTTGTGGAAATGGGCGTGGCCGTAAAATATCATCGTTATGGACAGGGGATTGTCGGGGGTTTTAAAATTTTGTGCGATTTGATTTTTGATTGGGGAGAATAAATATAATAATTTGATCATATGTTTATAATTCAATCTGTTTTAAGTTTGTTTTTTCTATACGCTTTGGTCAGAGTCGTCCTTCGTTTTAAACAGGACGGCTTGTCAATCGTTAGTTTTATTTTTTGGCTGGTATTTTGGTTGGCCGGCATAGGGCTGGTGCTTTTGCCGGAAACCAGTTCATATTTGGCCAAGATATTCGGCATCGGACGAGGGGTGGATTTGATTGTATATGTTTCTTTGGCGCTGTTGTTTTTTATGCAATTTCGTTTGATGGCGGAAAAAGAAAAACTGAAAAAAGAAATTACTTTATTGACGCGCCAGCTGGCGCTGGATAAAGCCTTTAAAACAGATTCGTCAACACCAAAAAATCTTGAATAATTATGAAAATTTTCGCTAAACGAAAATTAGATTTTTACGCCGGAGGAATTTGTTTAGTGTTTTTTTTGCTTGGTTTTTTCACGGTTAACGGTTTTAAGTGGAACAATCTCAAGGAAAGCGGTTTAGCGATTACCGGCGATGAAGTGACTTACATTTCCAGCGGTTATTACAGCCTCAAAACCGGCCGAAATTTTTTTAATCCCGAGCATCCGCCTTTGGTGAAGAGCATTGCTTCACTGCCTCTTTTATTTCTTAATCCCGCTCTGCCCGCTTTTACCAACAAGCCGTTTATTAAACAATCATTTCCTTATACTGATTATTCATTTGCTCATGAGGGCGAAATAAAAAACAACCAGTGGAATTATGGCCGTTTGTTTTTGTTTAATGATTTTAATAATCCCGACCTGATTGTGTTTTGGGCGCGAACAATGATTTTATTGTTTAACGCCGGATTGCTCGGTCTTGTTTATATATCAATTGCTAAAATTTGGGATAAGCGATCGGCTTTGATCGGTTTGGTAATGGCCGCGATTTTGCCTTTGAGTTTGGCTTATGGTTCATTAGTGATTTTGGATTTTACTTCAAGCTTGTTGTCTATTTTGGCCTTGGTTTGGTTCGCGATTTTTTTGCGTCGGCTGACTGACAAAAAAGGCGGATTGGCCAGTTTTATTTTGAGCGCGATTTTTATCAGTTTGGCGATTTTGGCCAAAACAACTTCTCTGTTAATGTTGCCGATAATGCTGACGGTCGGCTTGGTCTATTTATTGGCCAATGTTCAGACGCGAGCTTTGTGGTGGAATTATCTCTGGTCGCTAATTATGATGTCGGTGATAATATGCTTGACAATCGGCGCGGTTTATTGGCCCAATGTCCGCCAAATGTCCGGCGCGGATATTTCGGAACAGGTTGGTCATTTTTTGCCGGCGGCTTCACCGGCTTCACTTCAGCCGATTTACGCGCCTTGGGCGCGAACGACGGTTCTTTTTTTAAGCCAGGGCAACAGTTTTGTCAGAGGACTGGGCGAATTTGTTTTAAATATTTTTCTTAATGTTAAGCGCGCGGATTTGTCTGAACAGCATAAAATTTATTTTATGGGTCATATTTACGGCCGATTGGGAGCGCCGATTTATTATTATCCGGTTTTGATTTTGACTAAACTGCCTGTGACTGTTTTGACGCTGATGCTAATGGCTAAAATTTTATTTTTTAAAAATTGGCGGAAGTTAAAACAATTGGATTTGGAATTTATTTTATTATTGTCTTACGCGCTGATATTTTTGGCGATAGCCATGTATTTTAATTTGCAGATGGGCTTGAGATATGTTTTGCCGGTAATTTTAATAGCCGTTTTTTTGGTTGGAAAAATTTTGTCTGATAATTGGGCGTTTCCTTTGGCCGGCCGATACAAAATTTCTGTTAAAAAAGCGACTGTTTTTTTGTTGATTATAGCCGGCGCGGTTAATTTGTTTATTTATCCCGATTTTTTAAGTTATTATAATTTATTGGCCGGCGGAACCGCCAATGGCTACAAAATCGCGGTTGATTCCAGTTATGATTGGGGCGGACAGGATTTAAAAAAAATGGCCGTTTGGCTGAATGAAAATCAAGTGCAAACGATTTACGTTGATTTGTTTACCAATGCCCAACCCGCTTATTATTTGGGCGATGCTTATCGGCCGTATAAAACCGGAATTGATCCGTGGCCGATGTCTGGCTCTTATGTGGCGATTAGCGCGCAAAATTACCAGACTGATTTGGCGTCGAATAGTTTGGCCAAACAAAAATATTTTACTATGGATAATTTGGTTGATCGAGTTGGCCAATCAATATTTATTTTCAAAACCCCTTAATTTTTTATGAAAATCGCTCAGATTGTATCAACCTTTTGGCCGCGAGTCGGCGGTATGGGCCGAGTCTGTTTTGACGAAGCCGCCGGCCTGGCGCGGCGCAATCATCAAGTAACGGTTTTTACGCCTCAGTATGGCGAGCAGACAGCTGATGAAGATGAATTGCCAAAACAGTTTGGCTTTGAAGTGATCCGCTTACAGTCGTTTTTGCGTTCGGATAACGCCGCTTATCTGCCCGGATTAGTTGAGCGCTTGCGCGGATTTGATTTGGCGCATTTGCATTATCCTTTTTATTTATCCGCTCAGAGCGTTTGGCGCGCGCGTAAAAAATTCAGCTTGAAATATGTTTTGACTTATCATATGGATGCTCAAGTCAATGGGCTAAAAAAAGTCGCGCAAAAAATGTATGATTGGCATTGGGTGAAAAAAATTTTTGAAGAAGCCCAAAAAATAATCACAATTGATAAAGATCATTTGGACTCGGCTGATTTGCGCCGCTTTGTCCGCTCAGAGCAACTGATGGAAATATATAATGGAGTGGATCTGGATGTTTTTAGTCCGAAGCGCTCGGCTCAAGAATCAGATAAAAAAAATTTGACGGACGCGCGTTTGTTGTTTGTCGGCAATCTTTTGTCTTTTAAAAGATTTGATTTGATTTTAAAAGCTTTGTTATTATTAAATCAGTCCGCCAATAATCCGAATTGCGTTTTGACAGTGGCGGGCGGGGGATTTGGAGGGGAAAAATATCAGGCCATGGCCGAGCGGATGGGCTTGGCGGATAAAATAAAAGTTATCAGTTCGGATCTGAATCGGAATGATTTGGCCAAAATCTATAATCAGTCCGATGCCTTGATTGTCTCGTCTGACTCGGGCGAATCTTTTTCCTTGGCGGCGGCCGAGGCATCGGCTTGCGGACTGCCGGTTATCGCTTCTAATATCGCCGGCGTGCGCGGTCGAGTAGAAGATGGCCAAACCGGATATTTGTTTGCCAGCGGGTCGGCCGATGATTTGGCTGAGAAAATAGAAAAGTTTTTGTCTTTGCCGGCGCAACAAAAAAAACAGATGTCAGAGCGTTCGCGCGCTTTGGCTGAACAAAAATATGATATTAAAAAACATGTGGAGAAACTTGAGAAGTTGTATTTAAGTTTATAACCATTATATAATTGTTACGCTCCTTGCGCTTCGCGATGTCGCTTTAACAATTATATAATTAAGTTTATAACCATTATATAATTGTTACGCTCCTTGCGCTTCGCGATGTCGCTTTAACAATTATATAATGGTTATAAATATAATATAATATAATATAAGAAAACATGTGGAGAAATTGAAAGAGATTTATAAAAATATTTGATTGTAGTTTATATGGAAAGAGCTTTTAAAATACATGAGAACGAAAAAAAATGTGATAGATTAATAGAAGTGGCCTGTCGCAATATTCAATTAGAATTTGCAAAACAGGGCACTGCTCGTGATCGTTTTGTGTCTCATGCTTTTCCCTTGGAAAATTTGTCAGGTCTTGTAAAAACAGGAGGCCTGCAAACCGTTATGCAATTAAAGGAACAAGGTATAATAGTGAAAACTGGAAGCGATGCTCCGCATGATTATCAAGCTTCGGTCAGTCCCGGCCAAATTTTGACGGGTTATAGCAGTCAAACTCCTGAAGGACGTTCTTATGGCAGCAGTCACATGGAAGGTGGTTTGGCGATTGTTTTTCCAAAAGAAGAACTGGCCAGAGCGCAAAATTCGGATTATGAAAGAAAAAGACTATTAAATTTAGAACCAGAATCACCTCTTGAGGAGGCTCTAAAAATAAGAAAAAATAATTTATCACTTGGTATGTATGGTCAAGCGGATACTCTTAGAAAAGAGATGGTTCCCGGAACTGATGAATACCGACATATGCTACAAAAACATTATGAAGTTGGCGCCGCTGAGATCAGTGTTGATTTAATTGGGCTCAAAAACAACGAAGGTCCATCTGAACAAGCGGACAGGCTATCTAAAAAAGCGGCAATTAGATTTGAAAATAAAGTTGATGCGGACACACGTAATCAGATTAAAAGAATCAGTGAAGAGTTTGCCAGAATTTTTTCTTTTTTAAAAGATAATTATAATATCAGAGTTTTTGGTTATAATCAAAACCGAGTTCCTTCAAATTACGAGATTAACCAAATTAAAGAAGATATAACGCAGTTGGTGTACAAAAATCAACACAGACAGGATTTGAATATGGGAAACCTTAAAGAACGACAGGACGCGTATGATGAATTTCTCTCTAAAAATCAAGAAATTTTGAGTAGAGCGTTTAAAAAAAGAGAAGGTAAAATCAAGTGGTGGCAACGACGCAAACTAACCAATGAGGAAGATGAAAGTTTGAAAGAATATAAAGATTTAGAGGACGGGTTAGGTTATGAACGTTTGCATATAGAGGATAGTCAACATAAATTGGCTGATTTAAAGAATGCCTTTGATACCCTTGTTTTATTGGAACAAATAGTTCATAAAATCTATAAAGAAGATAAAGAAAAAAAAGAAATTGCCAACCAAGGAAGAAACAAGCGTAGAGAAAGAATGACAAAAAGATTACATCAGGAAGAAAAAGAAAAAGTTTGGGATCGGGCAAAAATGAAATTAACTCATGGATTTTTTTTGATTCCCCAAAAATTTGAGAATCAAGCGCGACAGATACTCAAAGACAAACCGGGTTTGGCGGATAGGGCATTGGTGTATGATGAGGATAGGTTTTTCTCTGCCAATGTTGTTTTTCAAGATTTAAACAGAACGCGGGAGGGGGTAGAATATTTACAGTCTTTACTTAGGGGCGAAAAAACAAAAATTAATATTAGTGGAATACATCAGTTAGAATTATGACCTTTGATTATCAACAATCCATCTGGGGGCAGGGGACGGCCAGTTTGAAATGGACTGATCCGACGCGCGCTCGGCTCAAACAGGCCTTGTCAGCTTTGTTGTTTTTGCCGTCTGGCAGTCGTGTTTTGGAGATCGGTTGTGGCGCCGGACAATTCATCCGCGCCATCAAAAAAAATCGGCCGGATTTGAATTGTTATGGCGCGGATATCAGCCAGCCGGCTTTGGATAAAGCCAAAACCGCCGGTGATGGCGTTGATTATCGTATTAGCGAGCCATACAAATTGCCGTTTGATCGTAATTATTTTGCCGCGGTTTTGATTTTTGATGTTTTGGAACATTTGGAAGATCCGGCCGGCATGCTGGCCGAAGTCAGGCGCGTTTTGACGCAAGACGGTATTTTTCATTGCTTTGTGCCCTGTGAAGGAGATGGCCTGTCTATCTGGCACAAATATGAAGCCCAACATCATCGTGATTTGACCAAAAAATATGCCGGTCATGTGCAACGGTTCAGCCGGCGCAGTTTGTTTGAATTAATGTGCGCCAATGGATTTAAAATTTTTAAGAAAAGATACAGTTCGCATTGGCTCGGCCAGATGCTTGATTTGTTTGTATTTAAGTCCATGGATGCCATGAGCCGTAAGCAAGGCGGACGACAGATAAACAATGAAGCTTTTTTTGAACAGATAAACGCGCAAACTGGATCGGTTTTTAGATTATTCAAAAAATTAGTTAATTTTTTGGTTAATGTGGAAAGCGCCAAATTGGCGATTTTTCCTTCGCCTAATGTCCATATCAGCGCCAGGAAAAACATCAGCGTTAAATAATTTATGAAAATAATACACATCGCTCCAGCCGCTTTTAATTATTTTGACGATATCAAAGAGACGGTTTTTCGGTTGGTAGAAAAATTAAGCGAATACGGACTGGATAATCAGGTAATTACTTTACAGTATGAGAGCACCAATAGAGAACAAAAACGACAAATATCCGGCCGTTCGTCCGATAGCGAAAGACCTAAATCACGCGACAAAGGTTGGGCGCCGTCTTTGAATTACAAGGGTATGGTCAACACATCATCCGCTTTTGATCAACTGCCTCAAGCGGATATTGTCCATTTACATTGTCCTTTTATGGGCGCCGGACACAGAGTGTTGCGGTTTTTGCGCGATAATCCGCAGATTCCCACTATCGCCACTTATTACCGGCCGGTGGAATTAACTGATTTGATTAGTGTCTATGTCAGCTTGTATAATGCTTATTATTTGCCAAAAATATTTCGTTTGTGCAAGGTAGTGGGTGTGTTTGAGCAGACTTTTAAAAAATACAAGTTCAGTGGCTTGCAAGATAAAAAAATTATTGACCTTAACGCCCAAGATAATGATGATGTGATCGTAGCGCGCTTGACTAATGATGAAAAAAGAGTAAAATTAAATAATAGGCTGACAGCCAATTTGTCAGCCACCAAACTGGCCTATATTTATTCCATTTTGACGGGTCAGGAGGTATAAAATTTGGTATTATATCATTATTAATAATATATTATGTCAGAAAAAAAATCTTTTTTTGCCAGCCTAGAGCCTAAGAGCGCTTTATTGGTTGGCATGGCGGGCGGTTTGTTAGCCTTGGGCACGATTGGTTTTATTGTCATGGGGATGGTATTTTTGCGTGGTAATTCCACGGCCACAGCTGGCTCGGAACAGACTTTGTCCGACAATAGCGCCACTTCGGTTCAGCCACCGGCCAATATAGTCAAAGCGCAAAAGCCGGTGGTGGAACTTTATATTATGAGCTATTGTCCTTTTGGCCTGCAAATGCAAAAGGCGTTTTTGCCAGTGATGGAATTGCTCAAGGGCAAAGCTGATTTAAGCGTCAAATGGGTCTATTATGTCATGCATGATAAAAAAGAAATAGATGAGAATACGCGCCAATATTGTATCGGGTCTGAACAAAGTGATAAATATATTGCTTATGCCAAATGTTTTACCACTAGTGGCGATTATCAATCTTGTTTATCTTCCACCGGAGTTAATACCACCAAACTTGACGCTTGCGTGAAAGCAACTGATTCTAAATTCGGTTTGACTAAATCCTATAATGATCTAACGACTTGGTTGAGCGGAGCTTATCCTTTGTATGGAGTAAACGCGGACTTAAACACCAAATATCAAGTTCAAGGTTCACCCACTTTGGTTATTAATGGCAGTTTGGTGGCAAATGTTAATCGTTCGCCCGAAGCCGTCAAGCAAGCGGTTTGCGCCAGTTTTAATAGCGCGCCCAGTGAATGCGATACCGTGCTTTCATCGGCTGAAGCTTCAATAAATTTTGGCGCCGGCACTGGCACTGCCGGAGCAACCGCGGCTGATTGCGGAGTTTAATTATTAAAAATAAATTTATGGGCAAGTTTAAAAAAGGTTTACTTTTGGGCGGAGCGCTGGGCGCCTTTATTACTTGGCTCAATGTTACTCCGTCAGGCAAGGAAATGAGAGCCAAGCTTTTGTCGCACACGGACGCTCTTTATGATCAATTACGCGCCAGTTTAAAACAACTGCAAGGTCCAACCAAAGAAATGTATGACGCTTTGGTGGAAAGAGCCGTGGCTGAATACGCGGATAAAAAAGAAGTCGCTCAAGAGATGAAAGGCAAGTTGGTCAAAGAATTAAAGAAAAGATGGAGCCAGCTGGAAAAAGAAATTAAGAAATAAGCTAAAAGCGCCCTGGAAATTTTCAGGGCGTTATTTTATGAAAGAAATCAACAATTATGAATAAAAAAGGAAAAATACCACCAGAAACAAAAATGTTTAATATCATGGAGCTTGTTTATGCCCTGCATAATTTACCTAGAACAGGGTGGATAAATAGAGGTGTAGAAAATTCTGAAACTGTGGGACAACATAATGATGAGCTAGATTTACTGGCGGAAAAAGTTTGTGAAGAGAGGCCGGATTTAGATAAGAAGAAATTAAAGACAATGCTATTAGTCCATGATTGGCCGGAATATATTTGGGGGGATCAAGTGACCGCTGTTGAAGATCCTGAATTAAGAAAAAAATTACTTGCAATCAAAAAAACAGGGGAAACATTGTCTATGGAATTGTTAGCCAAACAGCTTGGTTCAGAATATGGAGATGTTTTATCCCTTTGGAAAGAATATGAAGAAATCAAGACACCGGAAGCAGTTATGGCTAAACAGTTGGATAAATTTCAATCAATTGTAAAGGCTTGGGAATATGAAAAAAGCAACAATGGCAAAGTTAGGACATATGATTTTATTGATTATTACAGAGAAGCGATTACAGAGCCGTTATTAGTTAGCTGGCTGGCTGAATTAGAAGAAGAAATTAAAAACACAAAAAGCGCCTTGAAATGATCAGGGTGTTTTTGATTTTATATGGTTTTTATCTTTTCTTTATTTTTTTTTGAATACTAAATATATATTACAAGCAAAACAACGGTTGTCAGTATTGTAGTTGCTTGATGGTGCGTTTCTTGACAGGATATAACGTATAAGTTATTATATAAATAATATGGATTCTTGGGATAAATTTAAAAAAGAATTGCTTAAGGATAAAAAGTTTAAAAAAGCCTATGACGAATTAGAGCCTGAATTTGCGATAGCGGAAATGCTTATTCGCATAAGACTTGAGAAAGGCTTGTCACAAGCAGATTTGGCTAAAAAAATAGGCACTAAACAGCCGGCAATCGCGCGTTTGGAATCAGGCAATTATAACCCAACTCTTTCTTTGCTTAATAAAGTAGCCAAGGCTATGGGAGCGAAGTTAAAAATAAACATTATCTAAGTTTTTTTAATATCCTCAATTGTCAATTGCAATTCGCGGTTGCCGTTCCATTCGTTCACACTAACCGCGAACACCATGTCAATTATATCTCCGGCGCGGAGATTGTTTTTCCAATCGTCCGGATGGCGATTGACGTCGCCCAAGCCAAAGCCGATGGTTTTGCGGACTACATGATTATTATGTTTTACCATCAGGCGCAAGTGTTTGCCGTCTTGGCCGACGGGCGTAATATTTGTGATCTGTAATCCGCGCGCCATATATTTTGGCTCTTCGTTGCCCACGCCAAAAGGTTCAAATTTTTGTAAAATATCGTATAATTTCCAGTCCACATCTTCCAAATTAACTTCGGCTTCAATATTGATTTGAGCGGTCATGTCTTGTCCGTCTAGTTTGGCTCGCGCCAATTCAATCAATTCTTGTTTGAAATCTTCCAGCTGACTTTTGTCGGCCAGACTCAAACCGCAAGCTTGCGGATGTCCTCCAAATTTGGAAAAAAATCGTGGGATTGTCTGCAAAGCTTCAATCAAGTTGAATTGCGCCAAGCTGCGACCGGAAGCGACAATTTCATCATTGTTTTGGGTCAGAGCCAGAACCGGACGATTGTAAAAATCTTTAAGTCGGCCGGAAATCAAGCCCAACAAGCCGACCGGCCAATTTGAGCCAAAAGCGAAAATAATCGGCTGATCAATTTGTTGAGTATTTTCAATGTATTTTTTAGCTTCACTAACAAGCTGATCAGTGGATTTTTGGCGGTCAATATTATTTTGATTTAATTGTTCAGCCAGTCTTTGCGCTTCATCTTCATTTGTAGTAATAAGCAAATTATAAGCGGTATTGGCGTGATTCATGCGTCCGGCCGCGTTAAGGCGGGGCACAATTTGCCAGCCAACCGTATGAGTGTCAAGCTTGCGTTTTAATTCGCCTTTTTCATCGCACAGACCGGCGATTGTGAATAATTTGCGCAGTCCCAGGTTTTGAGTTTTGTTTAATACGACCAGCCCATAGCGAGTGAGGGTGCGCGATTCGCCAAGCAAAGGCACCATATCGCCAATACTGGACAGAGCCACCAAATCCAGCATCCATTTTTCAAAACCTTCATGAGTTTGTCCGTCTGATAGGCAGGTGTTTTTTTCCTGATGTTTTTTGAGCAAGCCCTGAGCCAATTTAAAAGCCACGGCGCCACCGCACAAAGTTTTGTCCGGGTATTTTTCTTTGGGCATTTTGGGGTGAATGATGGTGTCAGCCGGAGGGATTTTGTCGCCGACGGTGTGATGATCGGTAATAATCACTTCCAGACCTTTTTTTTTGGCTTGTTTGACTTGGCTATAATTGCTAATGCCACAGTCGCAAGTAATGATTAAATCGGTTTTTTGCGCCATCAGTTCGTCAACTGTGTCAGAATTAAGCCCATAGCCTTCGGTTTCACGATGAGGAATATGAGCGCTAATATTATTGGCGCCAAGTTTGCGCAGAGTATTAACCAGTATGGCGCTGGCGCAAACGCCATCGGCGTCATAGTCGCCATAAACGACTATATTTTTTTGTTTGACTATGGCTCGATTGATAATTTTGACGGCTTTGGCCATATCATTGAACAAAAAAGGATCATGGATGTCTTGGCTGTAATCCGGATTGAGAAATTCATCAATTTGTTGTTGGGCGCGTAAATCGCGATTCCAAAGCAAACGGGCGATGATGGCCGGCAGTTCGGGGTGGTTTTGGTAGAATTTTTCTTCCGCGTTTGGCGCGGTTATCCATTTCATAATTTTTTTGATTTTTTACACCCATAACATATATATTTTTTCCGTCACGCGGATTTCACCGCTGGGTGAAATCCGCGTGACGGAAAAAATATATATGTTATGGGTGTATTTTTGACTTATTATATCTTATCCAATTTTTTTTATTAAAATACAGGCTTCTAAAACTGATTTTGCGAAAATCCCAATAGGAGTCAGCCAAAAAAAGCGTGAAAACCAAAAAGAATAAATTGATGGTCCAATAATCGCGAACGGAAATGGGATTATTATAGCCAGCAAAAATACTGATGCCGAGCAATGACCAATAGATTAGGGTTTTGCCGTTTAAAGCGCGACGGTCGGAGAGCTGAATTTTTTTTCTAATGTTTAATAAATAAATCGTATAAAGCAATATTAGCGGGCCAGCCACAAACCATTCATAGTCATGCGGATCAGCGCCAAAATATTTTAATAAATAATAACTAAGCCAGATTAAGCATATCAGACTGAAAAACATAAAAATAATATCCAGTTGGTATTTTCTAAGAATTTTCATCGGCGTTAAAATGGCTTATTAGTAAAAAGCCGGCAGGATCGTAAAAACCACCATGGCTAAAATGGCGATTATGGATATAAATACCCATAGATTTTTGGCTGTTTTTGGTTTCATATTTTTTAAATTATCTTTTTAATACCGCCATATAGGTTTCATTGGGAATATCCACCTTGCCCTTGCCCAGAGCCATCATTTTTTTCTTGCCTTTTTTCTGTTTTTCCAAAAGTTTGCGTTTGCGAGTGACATCGCCACCATATAATTTGGCGGTTACATCTTTGCGCAAGGCAGACAGTCGGTCGGCGGCAATAATTTTTCCGCCAATGGCGGCTTGGATTTTGAGCACAAATTGTTGGCGAGGCAAAGTGTTTTTAAGAGTTTCCACTATTTTTTTGCCCACTTTAAAAGCATTATCCCGCCAAACCAAAGTGGAAAGAGCTTCAACTGGTTCGTCAGCCACAATGAAATCCAATTTAACCACGTCGGTATTCTCATATTCTTTGAGCTCATAATTCATGGAAGCAAATCCGGAACTGACTGTTTTTAGTTTATCATAAAAATCAGTGATAAGCGAGGCCAAAGGGATTTGGTAATGTAAAATAGCGCGTTGATCAGCGCCAGCGGAAAGATATTCCGTATTTAAATACCGGCCTTTGCGGTCAGTTACCAGACTCATAATATTGCCGATATAGTTTTGCGGAGTGATTATATCCAAATTCATGTAAGGTTCCATAATTTGTTTGATTTTGCTGGGATCGGGCAGTTCTTGAGGGCTGTGAATGACAGTGGTGGCGCCATTGTTGGCGGTTAAATGATAGGCTACGCTGGGCACAGTAATTAATATATCCAAATCATGTTCGCGCTTGAGCCTTTCTTGAAAAATATCCAGATGCAATAATCCCAAAAATCCACAGCGAAAACCAAAACCCAAGGCAGGTGAATTTTCCGGTTCATAAGACAAAGAGGAATCGCTGAGTTTAAGTTTGTCCATGGCTTCGCGCAGAGCGGTATAATCATCGCCTTCTTTGGGAAAGATGCCGGCATAAACCATCGGTTTTACTTCGCGATAGCCGGGCAAAGGCATGGCTTCTTTTTCATCCAAAGAAATAGTATCGCCGACACGGCAGAGTTTTAGATTTTTTAAGCCGGTAACCATATAGCCAATGGCGCCATTTTCCAAATATTGGTCAGCCACTAATTGAGGAGAATAATATCCCAGTTCAAGAATTTCCGCCGGTGTTTGCGTGCCCATAAAAAATATTTTTTCGCCTTTTTTGAATTGACCGTCAATTACACGCACCGAAGCCACGACACCGCGGTAATCATCATAATGAGAATCAAATATCAAAGCGCGGGCGGAGTGCCGGCTGTTATCGGGCGGCGGAGGCACGGTTTTGATTATTTCTTGCAGAATTTGTTCCACGCCTTGGCCGGTTTTGGCTGACGCCAATAAAATGTCGTTTTCTTGACAGCCAAGCAGATGAATTATTTCCGCTTTGGTTTTGATTATATCAGCGGCCGGCATGTCTATTTTATTGATAACCGGAATGATTTTGAGATTTTGTTCAATCGCCAAATAAAGGTTGCCGATGGTTTGGGCTTGCACGCCTTGAGTGGCGTCAACCAACAATATGGCGCCTTCTACCGCGGCGAGCGAGCGAGAAACTTCATAATTAAAATCCACATGCCCGGGCGTGTCAATCAGATTTAAGGTATATTTTTCTTGATTTAGTTCATATTTCATGCGCACGGGCGTTAGTTTGATGGTGATTCCTCGTTCTTGCTCCAATTCCATGGAATCCAAAACTTGCGAATGCATTTTGCGTTTATCAACCGTATTGGTCATTTCCAAAAAACGGTCAGCCAGAGTGGATTTTCCGTGATCTATATGGGCGATGATGCAAAAATTGCGAATAGACATAATTTTAATTTTTTACTTCCAGACTTTCCGTTATTTTTACTGGCCGGCCGGCTCGGGCGCGTCGTTTAAAGCCGTTCCAAAAACTAAAGAACTCCGGCAATTTTAAAATATAGCAGATAAAGCCATAAATTACCAGCCCGATCAAACCAGCCAGCAATCCTTGTAAAAATATTCCCCAAAAAAATTGCTGATCAAGAAAATCAGCCAAAACATATTTAGCCGACTGTATGGCCACCCCCATAAACATAGAAGCCAGACAGACGCGCCATAAAGAGAAAAATATTTTTTCCAGATCCAGATTTTTGGTGATTCGGCGCAAGCCGGCAATCAACAATATCAAGTTTAAAAGCGAACCGATTGAAAAAGCCAAGGCTAATCCGGCCAGTCCGATTTTTTTTATTAAAAACAAAGCGCAAATAATGGTGACCAGTTCTGATATTACGCCGATCACAAAAGGAGTTTTGGTATTTTCCAAAGCAAAAAAAGCCCGGCCCAAAAGAGGGATCAGAGCTTGAGCGAACAAGCTTAAACTAAAAAAAGCCAGAATGTCGGCCGTGCCGACAGTGGCGGTCCAATCAAACGCGCCCGTGCCGTAAATAACGCGCACGATTTGGGCGCGCAACATTAAAAAAATAATAGAGACCGGGATGATTAAAAATAATATCTGTCCAATGGCGGAAGATAAACTTCGCGTAAATTCAGCCAGGTTATTTTTGCCGGCGGAAGCGGATAGCACGGGGAAAACAGCCAGAGCAAAAGGAATGCCTATCAAGCCGATGGGCACGCCTTGCAGATTATTGGCATAATTATACATGGCCACGCTACCCAGCGGAAGGATGGACGCCAAGACTGTTATTACCAATATATTTATTTGACTGACAGCCAAACTCAAGGCTCGCGGTATCATCATTCGTCCGATCAAACGAGTGTTTTTGTCTTGCCAGTCAAAAACACTTTGCCAGCGATAACCGACCGAATAAGCGGCTGTGACTTGCAAGCCGAGATGCAAAAGAGCGCCAAAAACCACTCCCCAGGCCAAGCCGATTGTTCCAAACATGGGCACAAAAAAATAAATGCCGAAAATTATGCCTAAATTGTAAAAAATAGGAGCAATGGAGAAAATAAAGAAACTGCGCAATGACTGCATAATCGTGCCCATAATCATAGACGCGCTTAAAATTACCATGGAAATAAACATGATCCGGCCAAAATTAACAGCCAGAGCTGATGTTTGCGGACTAAATCCGGGAGCTAAAAGAGACATTAGGCGAGGCATGAATACTATGCCTAGAACGGTTAGGCTTAAAACAGCCGTTCCCAACATATTTAAAATATTATTAGCCAATCGCCAAGCAGATGATTTGTTTGAACTGATTAAAAGACGGGTAAAAACAGGAATAAAACCGGCGCTAATCGCTCCAACAATAAGAAGATTATAAATCAAATCAGGCAGTTTGAAAGCCGCGTAATAAGCGTCCATGATTTCACCGGCGCCAAAATGATGAGCAAATAGGCGATCACGAATCAGCCCGATTATTCGACTGACCAAAGAAGCGCCGGAAATTAAAATGGCGGCGCTAGTGATTGATTTGGATTGAGAATTAAAAAGTTGTTTGATCATGGGGATATTTTTTGGGACGAGCGGTTTATAGGCCGGTATTGGTGGAAGAAACAGGTTGAAGGGTAGAGGCTGGATAATAATTAACAATCAAACTGGCTTGTTGAGTGCTGACCAAATCTTCACTGGCTTTGACATAAAAAGAGCCGGTAATGTTGTCTTTGGCAAAAGAAAATTGTTTTTGCTCGGTTTGAATGCTTTGAGCGGTAATTACGTAGCCTTGTTTGGATAATTCGGTGTTATAATAAGAATACAAAAATCCCGGTTCAGCATTGAGGTTTATCCAGCTGATTTTAACCACATCGCGCTGATCGCTGATCGGTGAATTGATTATTCGCCAAACGCGCGTTAGGGAAGACGGCTGACTGTCTTGGCTGGTCGGGTGATCTTGTTCCAAAACGGCAATAAGGGGGGATAGAATAATTTTGGGGAAAAAGGCGGCTACTTCTATAATTCGGTTTTTGTATCGGCCGGAGACAAAAGTTATGGTTTCAGCGTGATCTTCGTCATAAACCGGTATGTCCGCCGGCCAGTCGGTTGGCACCGCCTTGATTTCTTGCGGGCCGACGCCGATAATGAATTTTAAAACAATAAGAATAACTATAATTAAAAAAACCACGCAACCGCAACCGCCGATGCAACTGCGTTTGATGCTGGAAAAAGTTGAATATTTGCGGGTGATTTCCTCAAGCGGAGGTTCCTTTATTTCTACATCTTTAATTATATCTCGGCGCATAATAATTTTAGTATAGCAAAATACCGCCGGTTTGTATAGAATCTTGAGTGTGGTATAATAAAAATATTAATTATTTTCCATTAGTTATTTATGTTTTGAAGAACCTTTTGAGGCAAAAAGCATGGTTTTATCCTTAAATTTATCTTTTTTTCGTCACGTGGATTTTGTCCAGCGACAAAATCCACTCAAGCGCTCGGCGAAAAATTTTTCCCGACTAAGTCGGGAAAAAACCATGCTTTTTCGCCTCGCGAGGACTGCAAAAAGATATAATTTAAGGATAAAATTTTGCCGAGAACCGGAGCTGATTTCGACGCTGGCGAAATCAGCGTTTCTGAAAAACCTAAATAACTAATGGAAAAAACAAATTGAATTTTTATGCAAATTTCATTTCATGGAGCAACCGGAGAGGTAACCGGCTCGTGCAGTTTATTGGAGGCGGGCGAAGAAAAAATAATAGTGGATTGCGGTTTGTTTCAAGGCGGTGAAGAACTGGACGCGCAAAATTTTGAGCCGTTCAAGTTTGACCCCATGAGCATTGATGGTGTAATTGTCACTCACGCTCATTTGGACCATGTCGGACGCTTGCCCTTGCTGGTAAAAAGCGGTTTTAATAAAAATATTTATAGCACGCCGGCCACAGCCAAACTGGCGGAATTGATCTTGCGCGACGCTCTAATGGTAATGGAAGAAAATTACCGGCGTTTGGGATATCCGGTATTGTATGATGAATCAGACGTGTCCGGGGCGATTGCCTTGTTCAAGCCGGTTGATTACGGCCAAAAACAATCCATCGGCCGGTTTGAATTTGTTTTTCATGATGCCGGACATATTTTCGGCTCGGCTTTTGTGGAAATTAAGGCGGACGGAAAAAAGATCGTGTTTAGCGGAGATATTGGCAACACAGACATGCCGATTTTACGCGAGACAGAAAATCTGCCTGATAACTTGGATTTGGTTGTCTGCGAGTCCACTTATGGCGCCCGCCGGCACGAGGCTCACACTAACGCGCAAAGAGAAAAGATCATAGAAACGATTATTCTGCGTTCAGTCAAGCGGGGCGGCGTGCTGATGGTTCCGTCTTTTGCTTTGGAGCGCACGCAACAACTTTTGTATGTGCTTAATGAATTGATAGACAGAAAAAAACTTTTGCCTCAAATGCCGATTTTTTTGGATAGTCCGTTGGCGATTGAAGCCACAAAAATATACCGCCAATATCCTAAATATTACAATCAAGCGGCGCGCGATTTGTATAAAACTGATAAAGATTTATTTGATTTCAAATGCTTGCGCGTGACAGAAACAATTGATGAATCAAAAAAAATAAATCATACTCCCGGGTCTAAAATAATTATTGCCGGCGCCGGCATGATGAATGGCGGACGCATACTGCATCATGCTTTGCGCTATATTTCCGATTCATCCAATACTTTGCTTTTTATCGGTTATCAAGCGCGCGGGACGCTGGGCCGGAAGATTTTGGAAGGCGTTTCACAAGTAAAGATTTTTGCCGAGCGCGTGCCGGTTAATTGCCATTTGGAAGCTATGGGCGCGTTGTCCGCTCACGCGGACGGCGACAAAATAATTGATTGGCTGTCCGGCGCTCAATTCGCGCCTAAAAAAGTGATTTTTAACCATGGTGAAATACCGCAAGCGGAAGTTATCGCTTTAAGAGTGGCCAAAGAAATTAAGATAAAAGCGTCAATCGCTGATTCAGAAACCAATATTGAAGTATAGCTGATTGAACGTATTTGAAATAATTTAAAATACTCCGATTTAATCGGGGTATTTTTTATGTTTGACGATCAAATTCCAGCTGTGGATAAAAATGGTGAAATTTGTTTGACGGTTGCGGATAAGTGGTGTAAAATGGATGCCAGTGGGGAAGAGTGGGGAAAAAATTATTTAATATTGATTTTTAAAATTTACAAGCCCATGTTTATCGGCGAATATACGCACAATTTGGATAGTAAGGGCCGATTGGCTGTGCCAGCCAAGTTTCGGCGTGAATTGAATAAAGGAGCGGTAGTAACGCGGGGATTGGATAATTGCCTCTTTTTATACACCAAAACTGAATGGCAGAAATTGGCGGAAAAATTAGCTACTTTGCCGATCAGCTCGGCCAAAGCCAGAGCGTTTGCTCGTTTGATGCTGGCCGGCGCCATGGATGTGGAGCTGGACAAACAAGGCCGAGTGATATTGCCGGAATATCTGCGTGGATTTGCCAAATTGAGTAAAAATACAATTATAGCCGGATTATACAGTCGTTTGGAAATTTGGGATAAAAAAATATGGGAACAATATAAAGGGCGCAATGAAAAACAGAGCGCGCAAATAGCCGAACAAATGGGAGAACTGGGAGTTTAGTCAGTAATCATTTTTTATGCGCCATACGCCTGTTTTATTAAAAGAAGTTATTGACGGTTTGAATTTGCAAACCGGGGATAACGCGATTGACTGCACTTTGGGCGATGGCGGTCAGGCGGAAGAGATTTTGCGAGTGATCGCGCCGAGTGGACAATTGTTGGGAATAGACGCGGACGCGACCGGTCTTTTGGAAGCCAAAAGATATTTGTATCAATATGAGAACCGGTTGATCACGGCGCGCGCCAATTTCAGAGATTTAAAGAAAGTTATTCAAGATAACAAATTTAAAAAAATCAAAGCGATTTTGTTTGACTTGGGCTGGTCCAGTCCGCAGTTTATGGAGCGAGGAAGAGGATTTAGTTTTTTAAAAAACGACGAACCATTGGACATGCGTTTTTACGCTTTGGAAGGACAGACGATTGATGATTTGACTGCTGAAAAAATAATTAACGCTTATTCAGAAAAAGAATTGGACAAGTTATTTCATAGATACGGCCAAATTAAAAATAGCGCCGGACTGGCGCGTTCAATTATACAGGCGCGGACGCGAAAATCAGTTAAAACAACGGGTCAATTGGTAAAAATTATTTTAGACACAGCCGGATTTAGCCGTCGGCCCGGACAAAAAATTCATCCGGCCACGCAAGTGTTTCAGGCTTTGCGGATTGAGGTTAACAATGAGCTTGAGGTATTAAAACAAGCATTGCCTCAAGCCGTTGAGACGCTGGAAATCGGCGGAAGACTGGCAGTGATCAGTTTTCATTCTTTGGAAGACAGAATAGTCAAACAGTTTTTTGTCCAACAGGCCATGGCGGGCGAAATTAAATTGATCACTAAAAAACCAATCATGGCCGGCGAAAAAGAACTGCTCGCCAATCCGCGGGCTCGGAGCGCCAAATTAAGAGTAGTGGAAAAAATATAAAATTTTAAATTAAAATTCATTTTCACATTATGTCAATAAAACGCCAAATACAAGCTCGATACAGATATATGTTGCAAGCCGTTTTCGCTTTTGAATTACCGGCTTGGCTGATTAGTCAAACTGCCAGAATCGCTTTGGTTTTGTTGATTATCGCTTTTGGCTCCGCCTATATCTTTAAAACCGCGTCCACGGCCGCGACCGGTTATGAGATGTATGAATTGCAAAATCAACAATTATCTTTGGAAGCCGAGATCAAGCAAATAGAAGCCAAGATAGATGATTATAGTTCTCTGGCCAGCATCAAATCACGGCTTAATCAGACCAATATGGCCTATGCCATTAACGTCAGCTATTATGAGCCGGCCGGTAAGACAGTGGCCAAGAAATAGAAAATGAATTTTAAATAATTTAAAAGACAAGCTTTAGCTTGTTTTTTTGTGGGTAAATTGTATAATATATATAAATATTTAGACAATTTAATTATGCCGAGTGATTTGGAAGATGCAGGTTTGCAAGCTGAATTAGCAAGCAAAAGTCAGCCGGAAGAAAAACCGGCTGAGTTAGGATTTCAAAAAGAACAAGAAGGGGAAAAAAAAGAAGATCAAGAACACGAAGAAAAACACAAAGAACAAACCATAGAGTCAGACAATCTGACCATAGAGGAAGAAACTTGCATTGATGAAAGTTGCATTATATTTAAAGATACCACTCGTTTTTTGGAGGACGAAGTTTCTGGTCATTATGCAGCTACCGGTAATTTGCTTAAAATTTCCGAGCATGAAAGCGCGGATGTTTTGGAGTCTAATTTTGAATACGCGCAAACTGTTTTGGAAACAATTAAACAAAATACAGAAATTTTGCGTTCATTGGCAAAAGACATGCAAACAACCATCGAAAAATTACAAGTTTTTTCTTTGAAAAATTCTTCTGATTTACGAAATTTTGTCAACCAATTAACCGATTGGTCGAAAAAAGTAAAGCACTATACCGAGCTATATTATAATGTTTTAAAATTAAGAAAAGAATACAAGCAAGCTTGCCTCAATGGCCGTAGTTTATTATGTTCAAAATACGACCTGCAAGATACCAGACAGATTTTTAGTGAAAGAACAAAATTAGACCGAGAGATTCAAGCAAGCCGAAAAGCCTGGTTGGGCTTGGGAAAATTTTTTAACCGTGGCAAAATTTCCGTTTTAAAAGATCAGCTGGCTGCCAGACAAAAAGATGAAAAACAAATCCCTTCAGATTTAAATTTACCTTCGGAAGAGTATAATTTGAGGGAATTTATAAGAAGAACTTTGCCAACCGCTCAAGAAAATTTTAAAGCTAAGCTGGAAAGATTTTTTTATCAAGAAATTCCCGTTATAAAAGAGGATCTATCAGAACAAAATAAACTTTATTACGCGTCTTCGCCTGAAGAAGATTTGAAACAGCCTGTTGAATCGCAGGCAGTCGCTGATCTGGTGGAAAGCTTGGCAGGAGATTTTTTCGACAAAGAAGACTGGTTTAATTCTATGCCCAAAGACATGCCCGGGCAAAAAAAAGAAGTAAGGCAACGATTAATAGAATTAGCCAGAGAGACACGAGGCATTGATCCTTCATATGGGAGTAGTAATGATCCGCGTTATAAGGAAGCTTCACGTTTTTTAGAGCAAACCGGCCATCAGATTTCTTATGAAATTGAAAGGGCTGTTTTTGGGCTTCCGGCTTGGCGACGAGTTTTTAAGTTGTTGCATTTTCCAGATTTTTTAAAGGCGCAGGATAAGTATGATGCCGCCAAACTCAAAGCTGAACAGGCTGAAAACAGGTTTCAGGATAACCATATTGATGCCAATGGCATACATCATTTTTTGCAAATTAACAGGGATTTAAGTTATTACGAAGATCCTTTGCGCGATTTTCCTTTTCATTTATGGAATCTGGTTAAAAACAATCCTAAATTCGTGGAAATGGCCGGTGGGCAAAAGAAGATTGAAGAAGCTGATAAGTGTCTGTTAAATCGGATACGGCAAAGAGTTTTAACCACGCGCGAGCATAGTGACACATCAATCAAAAACGGGAGCGCGTTGCTTGAATATGGCGGGCAAGAAAATATTATTTTAAACGTGCTTAACGCTTGGAGAGAAGTGGGACACAGCGGAGAGCATCCTTTTTTGTCCGGCAATTCCATGTATGAAGCGCCCATAATAAAATTTTTGAAAAGCCAGAGCCAAGCGGATATAGAGGCAGTCAAACAAAAGCACCCGTCTGTCGGACGCATAATTGATAAAATTCTACAACATCCAAATGATTTTAATGAATCTACAAAAAGGCGAAGAAACGAAGAAACCGGTGAATTTGAATATACTAAAAATCCGATTCGCGAACAAATTATCTCTGATTATCGTTTGGCCAGCATTGATATGCTGGCAAGCTTAAATGAAGATGAGCAGTTTTTTGCTTTGGGATGTTTAAAAAGGGCGGGCAGTGAAGATTTTTCTGAGGAAGTGTTTGATCGTCTGGATGCTATTTTATCTCAGAGTAATAATCAAAAATTGACGGATGAGATCGTGGAGATGATTTTATCAAGATTATCCGGTTTTGGAGATCCCAGAGCCATAAAATTTTTGGGAGATAATTTTCATAAAAATTTTAACACCAAGCACAAAAATTCTGTTTACGAAAGGCGTGCTAGCATCCTGAACCGTGTTTTTGTTAGCGATTTTTCTTCGGACGTGCTTGAGTCAGTGGCTAAAATTTTTGACCTTATTGCCGGAGAATTGCCAAGATTAAAATCAGCTTATTATAAAATATTTCAACGTGCAAACGAACCGAGTTATTTTTCCATAGCCGACCAAAACGTCAAAAAATTATTAAATTTTATTAAGAGTCATTCTGATTCAGAACTGGAAGTTATTTATTCGCAAATGGAAAAGGTTCGCCGTTTCAGCCCTGATTTTTGTTTTAATTCTTATTTGGATTTAAAAGAAAATGGCGAATTGTTGGATGCTTTTGAGGTTATGGCCAATCGGTCAGTGGACGATGTTTCCTCTTTAAAAAACATTCTTAAGCAGTTGGCAAAATATTTGGAAGGACAAACAGAAAAAAAATTGCCTTTGGAATACATTAAGCCATTTTTAAAAGCTTATCGTCAGTCTGATCCGATTTTGCAAGATACTGAGGCAAAGAAAGGTGAAATTTCGCCTGAAATACTTGATCGTTTCAATGAATCATTTTCAGTTTTTGTGCAAATTGTCATGTCAGACGAAACAAACTTGATTAAGAGAGCTTTTTTTGTCAATAGAAATTGCTTGCGGTATTTGGCCAGACAGCCGGAAAAGGTTCAGACGATAGTGAATTATTTTAATTCAGATTCAAAAATCTTTGAATTATGCGCTCCCGGCGGAGTTTTGCACACCAATTTAGATAATGTCGTTAAGGATGTTTTTTCCAATGGAGATTTTGTGGCTCGCGCCAATGTCATAGAATCAATTTTTACGGAAAAAATTCCTTATTGGCAGCAGTTGGTATTTTTTACGGAAGCCAGATTAGGAGATCAATTAGCAGAGTCAGCCAGCCCGGCGCCCGTAGATGGAGTCAATGGCAGAAAATGGCAGGAGATAATCGCGACTCATAAGCAGATTAAAGATCAAGATCCACAAGCGCCAACTGATTTGGAGACTTTTGTGGCTGATGTGCAAGTCAGGCGCCAGCTGTTGGAAGCAGAAATTGCTTCTGCGCCATTTGCCAGCTTGCACGGCGTGACAAAAAGACTGGTCTATGCCGAGCGCATACGAGACAGCGTGGAATTATCTCGGGACCAATCAGCTAAATCAGCGGCTGATAAAAGAAACAGAGTATCAGCGGTTGAACAATTGGTTTTTGATAAAAAAATGGCAGCTCATGGAACAGAGATCGAAGCGCTTGATCCAATATTATTCCAAGGCAATATTCCTCGCGAATCATTGGGAGCAACTGCCGGCGCTGATTCTTTTGCCTTTCATTTTGATTTTTGGACGCTTGGGCCTGGTTATGGCAAGGAAAATGAATTGCAAGATTTGGAAAGTTTTTATACCGCAACCAGCATTGATCGTTATGCTTCAAAATCCAAAGGCGTGGTTCTGATTTATGATCGTTCCCAGCCTGATTGTTATCAATTTGGCAATGAAATACCGGGCAAAATTCAAGGTGAACACCACGGTGTTATTTTAGGCGGAATGCCATCGTCTGAAGTGAGCGCTTTGGTGATCAGAGATAATGATTTGGCCGCGAAAGTTAAAAACAAAGTAGTGGAAAACGGCTTTTATATTCCTGTTTATGACGAGACAGGCAGATTAATTTTTAGCGAACAGGAGTATGATCAAATATATCAAGATAGAAACGTGTCAGTGCCGGTGGAAATCTGGGATAGTTCTTTTAAAACTACGGATAAGCTGGGTAGCAATCCCGGAGGCACTTATGTCGTGCCCACAGAAGACGGTCCGACAAAATTTTATGTTAAATTTGACTTGACGGATGATGCTGACAAGGTTTGGAATGAACAATTGGCTGATAATATTTACCGGTTATTGAAATTGCGCGTGCCTGACACTAGAGTAGTCAAGATTGGCAGACAGTATGGACATGCCTCAAAATGGGATCAGGTGGAAACAGCTGAAAATGCCACTGATTTTAAAGATGGTTTTTTGGCAGATTGTTTATTATCAAACTGGGACGTGATTTTTGATCGGAACCGCGGTTCAATCGACGGTCAGACCACGCGCATGGATAATGGCGGAGCTTTGTTGTTTCGGGCCAGAGGAGAGCGGCGCAATTTTAGCGGGATGGTAATGGAACTTAATACCATGAGGAATAGTTATAAAGGTTTAACAGATTTTGATATTAATTCGCAAATAGATAATTTACGCCGTTTGTTTACTGACCAGGCCATAGACAAGGTGGTTGATAGCGTGCGTTTATCCCAAGCGGACCGCAATTATCTCAAAGATATTTTGCGTCAGCGTCGCGACTATATTATTAATTATTATAACCAAGATAGCAAGGAAAAATTTACAGAACAGGAAATCCCAGAGGCTGGACAGGAAATTTATAATATGATTATTACCCAAGAGATTGATGACGAAGCTTTGTCTGTTATTGTGCCAGAGTGGGAAAAGATTAATGGGCCAAATGGTTATCAGCATAACAAAGTCTTATTGGGTAAGCATATCAAAGACGCGCTGGGATTTCTTAAAAGTCAAGAAGAATTTATTGGTTTGACAGATAGAGAAAAGAATTTGGCGGCTATGGCCATGTTTTTTCATGATTTTGAAAAACCCACTGATTCATATCAAGTGAAAATAGAAAGAGATTTTGAGCACGAAACTCCCAGTGCTCAAACAGCCGCTCAATACATGGGCCAGTGGGGTTATGGGCCGTCCGAGATCAGAGTAGTAGTGGATGCCATTATGAACGACGGGATTGTCTCGGATATTGCCCGCGATAAAGTGCGGGATAAAAACAAGCAATTAACGCCGCAAGAATTAAAAGAAAATTTAGGTGGAAATGAATCAACGCTTCAAATATTGCGCCTGATTAACCAAGCCGATGTTTTGGCGACTGTCGGTCAGAGCGGGTTTGACCGGATCGCGAATAAATATAATGAATTTTTTAATCAAGCTTTGGTTGGCAAAGATTAGCAGATTATTAGTTTGATGTTTTAGTGAATTTTTGATATAATAATATTGTTAATTTTACACATTTAATTTGAAAATATGACTCAAGCGCCAATCAATAATCAATTGGCTGATGACCAATTATCCGATCAAGAAGAACAATTAAAACAAGTGGCGATTGCTCGAGGACAAAAGCTGGGGTTTTTGATTGCCAAAGCCAATATACCGGATGAGCAAAAACAGGCTTGGATGGAGCTGGCTGAACACATGGACAATGAACAGCTGGATCGATTTGTTCAGGCTTTGGAAGCTCAGTTTGTAGTCGCTCAATCACCGGAATTGGACAAAAAATTTGAAGATGACGTCCGGCAAGCAGAGGATAAATATCAAGCCCGAGTTAACAAGGCCAAAGATGAGGCTTTGGCGGAAATGGCAGAATTGGAAGGTATGCTTGACAAAGCCGGCAAAAAAGATTAAAGTAAAGGGTTTAATTTTATCAAAATGGGGGACAATGATTTACAAAAATTAAAAGAGCGCCACGACAGATTACAGTCTTTGTATTTGTCTTTGCGAGCGGAATTGGATGAAATCGCCAAGGATGAAAAAGAATTGGAAAAGCACATAAATGAAGTGATTGACAAACAAAAAATGTCAAAGATTTTGAATTATATAAAAAATATTAAAGAATAATCTTTAAATATATGGCTGATGATACAATCAAAAAACCAAGCGAAGAAACGACAAAAGCGCCGGATAAAAATCCGGTTGACGAAAATATAATTGAAGGCTTGAAGGCATCAAAAGAAACGGCAGAAAGTTTGCTTAAAAAAATAGATGAAATTAAAAACTCTTTTTCTGATCTTAGTGGGCCAGAAATAGATAAATACTTTTTAAAATTGGATAATTATAAAAGACGCTTGAATTCTCTTTTAGAACAAGATTATTTTTTTGAAAAAGAAAGAAGGGTACTTGAAGTAATTCAAAATTCCATAACAAATTTTGAAAAAAAATTAAGAGAATTTCAATCAAAGGCCCAAGCCGCGGTCATGGAAGCGTCCGGAGAAACTCCCGGTATTGAAGCGGGTCAAACCGCGCGTTTGGATGGATTAAAAGGCCCCGAAGAAAGAGTGGCAGTAGACGATTCCATGATAGAAGAGGCAGTGGACTCATTAGATGAACCAGAAACAAAATCGGAGGCATCGGTTTTTGATGCGTTTCGTATTGATAGAAGAAATGGCGTGCTTTATTTTGAAGGATTGAATAAACAAATAAATTTTGGTGAATATTTTAATGTCCAAAGAGACAATAAAATGGGCCCTGTATCTGCTCAATTTTCAAAAAATGAAAACGGATTAGTTTATTTTTTACCTGGCAAAGAAGGAACATATAGATTTTGTTTGGAAATAAATGAAAAAGAAGGCATAGTTCATTTAGATAAAGTTGATTCTACTATAGACACAAAATGGGAGATTGGCGGAAGATGCTTTGAATACCCAAAAGCTTCTTCTTCAGAATGGATAGATATTATAGAAGATACTTTGAAAGACAAAAAACAAGTGATAAGAGAAGTAGACTTGGAAATACAAGCGGATTATGACGCGCCAATACCTAAAGCAGTAGACGAGCGCAGAGAATCGGCTGAATCAGGCGCAAAATCAATTTCTAAAGAATCAGAAGGCCAGTCTGGAAAAACACTTGAAGAAATGACGCAAATTAATGGCAGTTTAATCACATTTGTTGGAGCGGAGCAAAAACAGGGTGGTAATTATCCAAAAATAAACTTGACAGATTTCAATTTAGGGGTGGAAAAATCAGAATGGCACAACGGTGGCAAAGAGCTGGAAATTAAACTAAAAGTTTTGGGGTTGGAGCAATCCGGCATCCAAGATGATAAAACTTCAGTTAGAATAATTCAAGAAGATGACGGAAAATACACAATTGAAATCGGGGATAAACCGCGTGATTATTGCGGGGGCGAAACCGAGGAAGTTGATATTATTACGGCGGATAATTTGGATGATTTGCCGATTAGGATGTCCACCCCATTGGATGCGCGCAGAGAGTTTTTTAGACGACCATATAAATTTGAAGTTAATACCGCAAACACTATCTTGAATTTCGGCAACAGCTATAGTATAAACTTAAATGAGATTGATCCGAATGTTAAAATAAAACACGATAAAAATTCCGGTTTAACCGCTTTTAGCATTCAAAAAAACAAAAAAGAACGCGTTGATTTTAAAATACAGCAAGGGCGGCAAAACAATTTTACAGTCACCAAAACCGAGATGGTCAAAAAAATTGGCGGTTATAAGTCCAAGAAAGATGAACAGAAAAATGAAGTGCAATCAGAGGAAACATTTCTGTCCGCTTTTAAGTTATATGCGGGATTAAGAGAATTATTGCAAGTTCAAGAGAGTGAACAGACGCAGGCAGTTGAATCCCAAGCAGAAGTCAAAAATGATAAAACCGGATTTTTGGGCGGAATCGCGCAAAAAGGCAAAGCCGCGTTTGGCGCGGGGTATGAATTGGGACGCAAGGCCGGCGGCGCCGTGACAGAGCGGTTGAAGCGCAAGAAACCTGAAGCTGAAAAAACCGAAGCAGAAAAGGAAGAAGAAAAAATAGCTAACAAGGAAATGGCTTGGGCGGTCGCCAAGATAGCGGGTAGAATGGGGTATAATGTGATCGGCCGGATTAGTGGCGCGAAATTTGCATTTGATGTGGTTGATTTAATGGTTCATGGGGGCGGCAAGCTTGTCGGTAAAATAACTGGCAAAGATATAGACATCGGCATTGGGGATTTGACTGAATATTCCCGCGCCATAGGGAAAAAAGGCGGAGTGGCCAAGGAAAGAGAGAATATTAAACTGGCGTTTGAGGATCTTTTTGCGGATTTAAAGCAAGCAAAGACAAAAGAAAGCGGATTGGAAGCATTAAGCGCCGATCAATCGCAGGAAATAATTGACAAAGTCAAAGCTTTGGAGAAAAAAATAGAATCTTCCAAATATACGGGCAATCGTCTAGAGAAAAAAGAAATGATTGTCAAATTACACGCTATTAAAGAGAAGTTTTTGAATAAAGTGGAGGAAGCGGAATTTGACAGGCAATTTGAGGTGGAAAAATTACTAAAGGGTTATGTTAATAGTCATGTGAACGCGTTGGATATTGCTAAAGACGCGTTGAATTTAGGGTTGAGCGCGGCCGGTCTTTATCATACTAGAGCGTTAGTTTATGGATTGGTAGCTACGATGAAACGGCTTGAGAAATCTGCAGGTAGGATTGATACAAGAGGAATGGGATTTTTTAAGTTTTCAAGTAATCTCTTGAAAAAAGCAACTTTGGACGCGGCTACGGACACGTTTAAACAACTGACAGGCAGGATGCCGAAATTAGAAAAAGGCAAAATAGTTTTTGCCAAAGCTAAAAGAACTCGCGTGGAAGCTTCGCAGGATATTGCTCAGGCTTTGACTCCAATTTTTACTGGTTTGGGCATAGCCTCTCACACTGTTCTTGATATATTTTCTGGAAATGACGCAAAATTTGTTGAATCTGGCGATACAAATCTAGCTGAACTTAATAAATTTTTGAATAATGAAGAAAGTGTCTGGAAGTTTGCCGGTAATAATTTTTTGGAAAATTTGGAGCGTGGCACGATTGGCACGGCCAAAAGACTGTCTGGTTTGGGAGCCCAGGGATATGAGCATTTGTTTGGTTCAGAAAAAGCCGGTATTGAAACGCGTGGAGTGGCTACTGGCGCCGGAGTCGGCAAACCAGATGCTTCTGCGGGCCGTGCGCCAGCAGGACGCGCTCCATTAGCCAGAGAAGGTTCTCATTCAACTGCCGCTACCAAGGAATCAGCCGCAAAACCGTCATTTAGACCTCCATCTGGAGGAGATAATATGGAGGCGAGAATGGCACAAAGAATGGATAAAATATACTGGCCGTCCAAACCGTCTTCTGGAGATCACAAAGTCTTATACACAAATCTCGGCGAAGGCGTCAAAATTGACGGCAACAACATCACTTTTACTTTGGGCAAGGGCGAAACTCCCAAGAGTATGTCAGCCTTTGTTAGATTATTGGCTTTGGATCACATGAAGGGTGAGATCGCGGCAGACGGCAATTTAACTGTGATAGAAGAAGCTCGGGCTCTTAACGTGGGCGCCAATTTGAAAAAACTTATGGGCGATTTGGCTCATAATCACCACGATCGCGGGGCTGGCGGAGTCAAAGCCGGTGAATTAAAAGATATAATAGAAGTGGGCAAAGGCGGACATGTCACCATCAAAGACCAGGCCGGATTTGATAATGTCATGAAAAAGTTAGCCGAACATGCCACGGAAAAATTCTCTGATGACAAGGCCGACGCTTTGATCAAGGCGGCGCGCGCCGGACAGGTGGGCGCGGTTTCATATACCGGTGAAGTAAGCAACAAGGGCTGGGCTAAACAGCTTGAATTGGTGAATGGTGACAAAGGCGTTTCAGGCGCTGGTGCGCTTGATGTTCAGCCGAGAGAAAGATTTCCATTACCGGCAAGCAGGACAGCTGACCACCGCGCCGAAGAAGCAATCAGAATGGAACAATCTTTGCTCCGTATGGCAGGTATGGCAACGGATACAGCCACACATGCGGCTGAAGCAGCCGGACAAGCGGGCAATGTTGCTGGTAAAATTACGGATCATGATTTAGAAAAATTAAGATATACCTATCATAAAGACGCGAGTATTCTTAAAGATTCCGGAATGGGCACCAGTAATAGTGATCCATCTACCTTGCGCAATGTGGCCCGCGCCAGCGGAGTTTCTCAATCAGTGATTGCCCATACTATGGGTAAAGAAATGATGTCTGGCGGCGGCCGAGGTGTTTCTGGTGGTGGCGGGGGAGTGGTGAGAGAAGTTGGGGGCGGGGGAAAAGGCGCGGAAACTGTTGCGTCAAAGGTTGAGGGTGGAACCCAAGCTACTGAAGTGGTCGCTCAGCCACAAACAACAGAACTCAGAACCAGATTAAATGGTCAAGTATTAAAAGTTCCTTCCAGCATGTTGCAGGGTGAAGCTAACCCAGCTGAGTTAACCCGTCGCATAGAATATGTAGCTACACAAATGAATCGTGAACATCGTTTGTTACAATCTTTGTTGGATGAATACAAAGGGGCAAATTCTTCCAGCCCTTATGTCAAAGCAGCTCAAGCGCTTTTGGATTCTAAAACTCACGAGGCAACTGGTTTTGCTAACAGTATTGCCAACGGGGATCGTTCCTTGAGTTTTAGTTTCCCTCAAACCAGCGATCAGGCTCTGCGCGATGAATTTGATTTTAGAATAAAGTCCATGGTGGAATTGCAAAAAATGAACCCAGGCACAAGTGTTGATCAGGCTCGTCAGTCTGTAGAAAATTTGACTGATACAGGCGCCACTGGTAAGGCGGTTGAACAGGTTCCAGATTTGACTTCAAATACTCCTGAGAATGGTGGACATTTGAATACTACCACCACCAGGGACGGACTTGAAATAAAAGGCAATTATAAAGTGGTACAAGAAGTCGGTTCGCATCCTCGTATTGATGTTAAAGGCATGAATCTTAATGGCTCTTTTGATCCCAAACGCTATGTTTCCATGGGTGATGCTTCTAGTTCAGGAGCTAAAAAAGCGCTCAAAGAGTTGGTAATAGCCAGAAGTATTATAGAAAAGGCCTCTCCAATGGAAAAACTCAATCTGAGCCCTGGTTATTACAAGCAAATAGAGGCAATTGAGCAGAAGTATCATTTGACATTGAATAGTGATTTGATTTTGCCTCGCGCTGGCGGATAATAGGCAAAAGGCTATTTTTTGGTCTGTTTATATAGGTAAAATTTAGCTAAAATAAGGTAAAAAAGCCTGTTAAGGGGCAAAACACCCTTGACAGGCTTTTGTTTTTGTGGTATACTGATAAGTTCATTTAAATGGATAATAGTCCCTGGTTTTGGACGATAATGTTCAAAAAATAGGGGCGGCGTTGGAGAGAGCGCTAGTTATCTATTAGTTGAAATAATTCAACTTGGTAGGATAATTGCGACTCTCCACAAAAGGCGAGTTTTTTTGTGCTCGTCGGCGGGTTGCAGACGAATTTTTGGACGCCAACCTTACTAAGGTAGGATTGGCATCAAGAATTAGTAGTTTGCTCTTTACAATTTAGGAAGAAGAAAAATCTCACGAGGCTCATAATACCCGCAAGTAGTTTGCGTTTATTATCAGCCTCGTGAACTAGGGAAGTCACAGGCTGCAACACAAACAACCCGGGTCGCAATGACCCGGCACATATAGCAGTAAGTTTCTGATTTTCAAGAGTTTGCTCTCTTAGCTCACGGCGACCCGGAGGCAGTAGCACCCGGGTATACAAAAAGGCCTTTAAGGGGGCCGGTTCACAAAAAAAGTAGGTCAAAGTTAAGACCTAACTCTTTTGTGGCAAATTGTGTTTTTAAATAAACACCAACCCGACCTTTTCACCACCGCCGTGGAAAAGAGAGGCCAAAGCGTCTGCCTGCTTTGGTTCAGCAGCTTTGTAGCAATCCCTTGAACCGCATAACGTGGTTCGGCAGAAGGGATAAGTTCGAAAACCCCCATATCACCCTAAAGGAGGGTAAAATGGGACGCATTATTTTTTTGATTCTGGTGCTGGTCGCCGCCTTGATCGGCGGCTGCGTCGACGAGAAGAACTCCACCCCCCTCGGCCCGATCGTGGCCGACGGGGAGGTGGAGATCACCCCCGACGCCGGCATGGTCAAGCCGGACGCCAAGATGACCACCGACAGCAGCGTGCAGCCCGACGGGTTCCAGTCCAAAGTTTGCGGCAACGGAGTCTGCGAGTCCACCTTGTACTACAAGGAGGACTGCAACAACTGTGCCAAGGACTGCGGCAAGTGCCCCGACGCCGGCAACACCTCATACGTGCAGATCAAGATCCAGGCACCCGCCCTGGCGGAGTGCCACCTGTACTACGGTGGGGGCTACGACACGTACAAAATGACCTCCTCCATCTCCCCCTACACGGCGACCTATAAGCTCGTGAAGAGCGAGGTCTGCAAGTGGGGTGTCGAGGTCCACTGCCGCGTGCCCGTCGGGTCCTTGCCCAACACCTGGCCATGGTACGGTGACAACAAGTCCGTGCCGAGCATGAACCAGGTGGTGGTGTTGGTGGACGGCAAGCTGGTGTTTGGTGTGCTGAAGGTTCACCCTTGGACTAACGCCGAGGGCAACCTATACATATCCCTGACCCAGCTCGGGTGCTACGGTGGTGACGCCGGGGTGTTCTACCCCGACGCCGGCACCAACGGCTAGCCCCTCCTTCCCCCTCCTTCCCCGCTTGACACCTGGCGGACGCGTAAATTAGGTGCAAAGGTCCGGAAGTTGGCTACCTACTGCCACACTTCCGCAACCGGCGGGCGATGTTATTCAGCGCGCCCCAAAAATAAAGGAAAATTTTCGTCCAAGCTGACTTTTAGTCGGCGCGGGCGGTACATATAGCAGTAGGTGGAGGCGAGGACAGAGGTTGGCTTGTTATTGCAGTCCTCCCTCCCTCCACTTCAATTTGTCAAATCATTTTTGGCAGATTGAAGAGGGGAAACCCTTTATTTGTTCTTTACAATTCATTCTATACAGTTAAAATCAATTTTTCACGAGGCTAATAATGCGCGCGTTATATCCCATAATATCCTGACTTTATGTCTGATATCACAGGACTTAGCGCATATTATCAGCCTCGTGAACTAGGGAAGTCACAGGCTGCAACACAAACAACCCGGGTCGCAATGACCCGGCACATATAGCAGTAAGTTTCTGATTTTCAAGAGTTTGCTCTCTTAGCTCACGGCGACCCGGAGGCAGTAGCACCCGGGTATACAAAAAGGCCTTTAAGGGGGCCGGTTCACAAAAAAAGTAGGTCAAAGTTAAGACCTAACTCTTTTGTGGCAAATTGTGTTTTTAAATAAACACCAACCCGACCTTTTCACCACCGCCGTGGAAAAGAGAGGCCAAAGCGTCTGCCTGCTTTGGTTCAGCAGCTTTGTAGCAATCCCTTGAACCGCATAACGTGGTTCGGCAGAAGGGATAAGTTCGAAAACCCCCATATCACCCTAAAGGAGGGTAAAATGGGACGCATTATTTTTTTGATTCTGGTGCTGGCGATCCTGATCGTCGGCGTGGCCCCGGCCACCGCCGACACCACCCACAACCCCCCCCACAACCCCCCCTGCGTGGGGGTGCCCGCCCCCGGGCACTCCCCGGAGTGGGTCGGCGTCCCGGGCGCCACCCCCCCCGCCGACTTCACCTGCGCCGACGGCCTCACCAGGGGGTTTCTTGGCACCCCCGACTTCATTCTGACCGGCTTGGCTGGTCAGGCCTACCTCGACAGCCAGCGCGGGCAGGTGCCCGTGCTGTTGACCAGCATCATGGGTGCCAAGGGCACCACCACCAAGACCACCACCCTCAAAACGGCGGCGGTCTGGTGCCTGACGCCTGCAGAGCTCATCTGCGGGCAAAAAAAAGTGCGCTCTTTTATCTCAACCTGGATGGCTACGGTCCGCACGCTCGACAACGGCGAGACCGAGAGAGTCAAGACCCTGGACGGTGGCAAGACCGACAGGCTGGCCATCAATGTCCACTCCACCGACATCCAGGCGGCGCTGGACGCCGCCAACGGCATCCGCGTCGTCGAGGGGAACGGGGATGAGACCATCGGCAAGGACGGCAAGATCAAGTCGGGGGGGAGCAAAAAGCTTTTTAAGCTTCGCAACCAGAGGGGGCTTTCCCCGGTCCGCTACCGCGGGATCGGGGGGGCCTTCAGCCTCACCACCGGTTCCGCCGCCCTTCCCCCCCAGGTCGGCTACGCCGACCTCTCCGCCCCCACCGAGCCCATCATCTCCCTCGCCACCCCCCTCATGTGGTACGAGAAGGGGACGGCCGCGGGCTGGACGGTCTGGCCCCTCGTGGGGCTGGCCGCTGGTGCCGGCATCGGGGTGGGCATCGTTTGCGGAGCAGGTGACTGCTCCAGTGACGATGAGGTCGTCCCCCTCAACGGTCAGATGATCCACCAGAACGAGGAGCACCGCGACTGGATCATCGGCTTGGTGGCTGGCGGTGGCGGCGGCGCCGTTCTGGGCGCCCTCGGGTACTTGTTGTACCTGAGGGGCCTGGGCGACGACCCGGCCCTGCCGGCCACCCAGGCCGGCAAGGTGGCCCTGACCGCCCAGGGAGTGAGGGTAGCCTTCTAGGCACCCCACTCCCGACTTCCCCGCCTGGCGCTTGGCGGACGTGAAAATCAAGCGCAAACGGTCCGGAGCCGAGTTGTTCCAACTCGCGCCTTCGCAACCGGCGGGAGCGTCATTCGACACTCCCCGAAAACTAAGAACAAGAATCGTCCCGTTGACCATCAGTCGGCTGGACGTTGCTGTATAGAATACGACGGGGGAGGAATAGAGTTTATCTAGTTAATGCAATTCCTCCTCCCTCCGTCTTGAATCCGGTATCTCGCGTTTACGCGCATGAGAAATAGTGGATTCAAGTGTGAGAAAATCTAACGCTATTTTACAACCCAAAACAAAATATCCTTTCTGATAAAGAAAGGATATTAAGTGGTGGAGTGAGGGGGAGTTGAACCCCAGAAGCTCAAATGATAAGTCGAGTTGCAGGACCGCCTGCACTCACCCCATACTCGCACCATTGTTATTTTAACAAATTGTTGATGAAATTTTTATAAAATAAAGATAAAATCCAAATAAAAAACTCCCCGAAGGGAGTTCTGTAGTTCGCGCAGACAGATTATCTGCAACTCAACTTATCAATATTAATTATATTCTTTTAATTATATTTGTCAATAGCCTTTATCCACAATTTTTGATTCATCCCGCATGGATCAAACCAAAAACCACCCTTCCTGGTCAGTGAAAAAAATTTTTCTCCCTGACAGATCTCTGCGTCGGGTGGTTTTTTTGTTTTTTATATTTTGCGGATAAGACATTTGTGGATAAACCATCTTGACAAGCGGTTTTTAATGCTTTACTATATAAATATTAATGGGCTTCGGCCTCCGAGACCTCACACTTCCTTAGGGATTTGTGAGGATCGTTTTTTTATAGAAGGTTTTCTATTTTTCTTTTTATTTGATTAAAGTCTTTCTCTGGAAAGGTTCTTATTTTTCTTAGCAGTCTTTTACGACTGATTGTCCTTATTTGTGATAATATCACAGAATAATTCTTGTGATTATAGTTAAATTGGTAGTATAAAAAATGGCTTTTGGTTTTGCTGGTTAGGGGTACGACCCATAATATTTCTGGTCCGAATTTTTTCAAAATCAATACCGGCCTTTCAAAATTATTATTCTTACCATCTTGCTCATAACCGATATTAACACCCAGACTGGCCCACCATATTTCTCTTTCTTTAAAATATGGTTGTTTGTTGCTTTTATTAAAATGTATCCTGATTTTTAACTTTGTCCAGTTAATGAAATTTTCTGCTTTATTTTGCATATTTTAGGGATAAGTTTGTGGATAAACCATTTTGACAGATTGTTTTTTTAGATATATTATAGTTATATCCAGACGAAAAGGGTCCCGGCGGCGCAAGCCAAAGGTCCCCTTTTTATTTTACGCCGATTGTTCGTTTGACACTTAGAAGGTAATCAAAATAATTAGTTCTCAAATTTTTCTTGTTTATAAAGCATTTTCATAATACAAAATACGATGTCGGCGTCCACGTTGCCTTTTTTATTTCCCATCATTGAGCTGTTATGTGATCGGAATTTTAAAATATATTCGGCCTCAATAATTTTACCATAGAGCTCTTGATTTTTTTCTATAAAAAAGCCCAGAAAATAATAGGCATTCTTTACTTTGTATTTTTTGCGCAAATAATCTCTAAATTTTTTAAGGTCAATTTTCCATGGCGGAGTTTCTAATTTTGTCCCCATATAAAGGTTTTGCCCGTCAATAAAAGCCAGATTGAATTCAAAATTTTGTTTTTTAGTTGCTGGAAGCATATTTAAAAGAATATTTTTTTCATTATTATACCGAAGGCTACCTGAATTTTTTTTAAAATAATTATAAAATCCATATAAAAAACTCCCCAAACAGGGGAGTCTTAAATTGTTTTTTTATCCAAATTATTTTTACGCCTGTGCCGGCTGGTAGGCGGATTCAAGCTTGACTACGCGATCTTCCAGTTTTTTGAGTCGCTTGAGATGTTCAACCTGCTGGCGCGAAATCGCGGTTGTATCTTCAAACACGGCTTTGCGGATCTTTTCTATTTTTATGTTAATCTGTTCAATTTGTTTGCTTAATTCCGAATGGATCATGTTGATTTTGTTTTCCAACTCTTCTACGCGCTTCTCCAATCCATCCAATCTAAATTCAATTCTGTCCAACCTTTTGTCGATATTATCAAGTCTTTTATCAATACTGGCGAATTTTTTATCAACTGACTGCGAATAAGCATTGACTATCTCAATTATTTCCATTTTTGACGCTTCTAAGTCCTGCTTAAATTCCTTCCTCAAACTACCACCCATATTATTTAAGTCCTGCTTAAATTCTTTCCTCAAACTACCACCCATATTATTTAAGTCTTGCTTAAATTCTTTCCTCAAACTACCACCCATATTATTTAAGTCTTGCTTAAATTCTTTCCTCAAACTACCACCCATATTATTTAAGTCTTGCTTAAATTCTTTTTTAAGCTCGCGCTTAAGATTTTTGGTTAAATTAACGCCAAATTCCACCAGATCTTGCTTGGTGATAGTTGAAGATGCCAAAGTGGCCTGTTGCCGAGTTTTCGCTGTTTGCATATTTTTAATTAGATTTTATAAAAAGGACTCGCATCCTGACACTCGGCGGTGTTCTAAACGGTATTGTAACCGGACAATTTGGGTTTGTCAAATTATGTTAAAAATTGTATAATGTAAGCATGAAAATCAATTTTTTGCGCCAATTGGACAAAGAACACACGCGCGCCCAAAGTCAACTTTATTGGGGTGGTTTTTTATTGGTGTCTTTGTTAGTGGTGTTGGTTGTTTTTCCCAGCCAATTGTTTTTGCAAATTGGCGCGGTTTTATCGGTTTTAATATTATTTATTGGCATCTTGCCCCGTTTGGAATTGGGTTTGTATTTGCTACTTGCCATTGGCTTTTTTAATGGTTGGGAAGTGGCTTTGATCAAGTATGAATGGGCCAAAAATCTTAATTATTTAGCCAGCATCAATGCTCCTCTGGTAGATATCGTGGCTTTGGTTTTATTGGCCTGTTTAGCAGTGGCTTTGGTTTTTGGCCAAAATCATTTTGATTATCGGCGTTTGTGGTTTTTGCTTTTGCCGTCAATTTTGTATGGTTTATTTTTGTCTTTTGCCTTATTATCTGCTTGGCGTGTTTATGATTACAGTATTATGACGTCAGTCAAATTTTGGTTGCGCAACATGATGTTTGTTTTTGTGGCTTATGTTTTGATGCCCGGAATTTTAATTCGCCGGCAGGAAATATTGGAAAGAATAATCAAAATATGGCATTGGGTTGGATTGGGAGTGGCTTTATTTGGTTTATCCAGCTTGCTTGTAGTCCAACAAACCGGCTGGCATCGGGTCGTGCCTTATGGCTGGGGCAGTTTTGCTCCCTTGGGTTATAATCATAATTTGATTGCCGAAGTTTTGATTGCCACAATTCCTCTGGCTTTTTATTTGTTTATCAAAAATCGCGGACGGACCGGATCTGATTTTTATTTGGCCAGTTTGGGCTTGATGATTTTGGCTGAACTTTTGACTTTGTCGCGCGCCGGCTGGCTGGCTTTGGGACTACAAGTCCTTATCGCGATTTATATTTTTCGCCAGTCAATCAAGCGTTTTATTTCTTCCCAAGGCCGTCTGGCGTGGCTGGCTTTGCTGGGAATTTTTGCAGTTCTTGGCGCGTATATGGGAATATTTTTAACTTCTTCAATCGTGTCCAGCTCCACTTCATCGCGCTTGCATGCTATGGATATTGTTTTATTTTATAGCGCCCGCCAGCCGATTTTGGGTTATGGGCCGGGTTCGTATATACCGATTTTGCTAAACACTTTTGACTATACGATTGAGTATGGTTTTCCCTTGGAGGCGCATGGTTTCGCGCTTAAAATTTTATTGGAAGAAGGATTGCTTGGGTTGGTTTTGTTTGGTTTGTTTTTGTTGACAGTATTTTTGTTTTTGCGCCAGGCCTACAACAAATCAACCGGTCAGACTCGTTTATTAGCCGTGGCTTTGTTGTCCATGGTGGCGGGCGCGGTATTTTTTCAATTATTCAACACTTCATATTTTAGCGCGGTAATGTGGTTGCCGATTGGAGTGGCTTTGGCCGGAGCCGGGCTGATTATCAATAGATATTAATTTATGCGCCATATTGTTCATATCATTCCGGCTTTGCCGTTTGGCGGAGCGGAAAAGACAATAATTAATTTGGTTAATCACAGCGAACGGACTCGTTTTAAGTATTCCATAATTGTTTTTTCGCGTCATAATCCCATGGCCAAGTTGTTAAAAAAAGGCGTGGCTGATTTGCGCGTGGTGGAGAAAAAAGGCAAGCTTGATTTGGGGCTATTTGAGCGCATTCAAGGCGAATTAGCCGGTCTCAAGCCGGATTTGGTTCATACTCATTTGTTTGGCGCTGATTTTTACGGCCGGCTGGCAGCTAAAAAACTCGGTTTGCCGGTGTTGACAACCGAACATAATTTTAATTATGGCGAGAGCTGGATAAAAAATGAAATAAAAAAATGGCTGAGTGATAAGAGTGATTGGTACACTGCGCCATCTGAGGCGGTAAAACAATATATGATCAAACGCTATGGAGTGAATAGCGCCAAAATAAGTGTAATATATCCCGGAATTGAACTGGATGAATTAAGTAGGTTTGAGCCGGCCAAATTTAAAGAACCGTTTAAATTATTGTTTGTCGGTCGTTTAACCAAACAAAAAGGACTGCCAGTTGTTTTGCAAGCTTTGACCAAATTAGATAAAGCGCGCTGGATGCTGGATGTAGCGGGGGAAGGTCGGGATCGGGCAAGTTTGGAATTGATGTGTAGAAAAATGAACTTGACTGACAGGGTAAAATTTTTGGGGAGTGTTTCACCAATGGCATCGGCTTATCAGTCGGCTGACATAGTTTTGATCCCGTCATTGTGGGAGGGGTTGGGGATCACAGCTCTTGAAGGATTGGCTTCTGGCCGGCTGGTTGTGGCTAGCAATACTGGCGGGTTGCCTGAAGTTGTCCAAGATGGACAAACCGGCTGTCTGGCAAAATCAGGTGATGTGTCAGATTGGGCGCAAAAAATCAGCTGGTGTTTTGAAAATATTGATCAAGCGCGCTTACTGGCTAAAGCCGGACATGCTTATGCCTTGAACAATTTTGGTGTGCAAAAAATGACGCATCAATATGAAGAAGTGTATAGTAAATTTTAAATTAATGACTGGCAGACTAAAATTAATAATTTTTTATGAAATGCCATTTGCCAATAGATTGCGTCTTGGCTGTAACGTATAATTGCAATTCGCGTTGCGTGATGTGCGATATTTGGAAGATCAAGGATTTTGCCCAAATCGCGCCCAGTGAATTCGCCAAATTGCCGGACAGTCTGCGTGATATCAATATCTCTGGCGGAGAGCCTTTTTTACGACCGGACTTATCAAAAATAATTCAGACTGTGGTTAAGGCTTGTCCCAAAGCGCGAATAGTTATTTCTTCCAATGGTTTTGCCACGGATTTAATTATTAAGCAAATGCGTCAAATACTGACCATCAAGCCGGATATTGGGGTGGCTATTTCTATTGATGGAATCGGCGCGGTTCATGATAAAATGCGCGGCATTTCAGGCGGATTTGAAAAAGCCATGAAAACGGTCAAAGAGTTAAAGGATTTAGGCATGACCAATTTGCGTTTGGCTTTTACAGTTAGCCGGCGCAATCTCAAACAAGTGACGCAAGTTTATGATCTAGCCATTAGTTTGGGTCTGCAATTTACGCATAGTTTCGCTCAAAGTTCTGAATTTTATTTTGGCGGCAAGCAGAATAATGATTTTGATAATAATAACCGAAGCCTAAAAGAAATCTTACAAGAACAGTATAATTATATTATTAAAACAGAATTAAAATCTTGGAATCTCAAAAAATGGGCGCGCGCCTATTACGCGCAAAAAATGTTGGAATTTGTTTTGTCCAAAAAACAGCCTTTATCCAACGCGCCCGGAATGGATTTTTTCTTTATGGATCCGGCCGGCGAGATTTATCCGTCAGTTATTCATAATTTTAAAATGGGAAAGATAGGGGATGTGGCTGATGGCCAGTTTGAACAATTTTGGTGTTCAAGCCGAGCAGAAGAAATCCGCGCGAAAACGCGCCAAGCCAAAATTCCGGTTTGGATGATTTGCACGGCTCGCACGGCCATTCGGCGCCATCCTTGGTCAGTGGGCTGGTGGGTTTTGAAAAAGAAATTGAGAATCTAAGGTGGTGGACGGAGGGGGAATTGAACCCCAAAAGCCAGGCTGGCAAGACTGGTTACGGACCTTCCGCTCTCCGCCCCTGTGTCCACCGTAAATAAGTATATTGTGTAGAAGATGAAGAAAGATTAAAATAAAGATAAATTTCTTGTAAAACTGATAAAACGCGTAAAATATAAAAAAAGAACCCCGACCGAGTCGGGGCCCTGAGATTCAGAGCGGTTGTCATTTCCACAGCCAATCTTGCCAATAATTATATTATATACATTTATTTTAGTTTGTCAAGTGAATAACTCAACCAAACAAAAATTTTTTTACCGCGCCATTTGCGCCATATTTATCGGGCTATACTGTTCGGTTTTGGTTTTTGGCCAGCCAAACGCGCTTAGCCAAGATCGCTATTTGCGTCGGGCCAATTATTATTTGCGTTGGGATATTAGCGACAGCCAAGCCCAGCAATTGGCTAAATGGGATTTGTTGATATTGGATATGGAAACTCAGCTGACCAGTGCCAGCCAGCTTAAAAAAATCCGCCAGCTTAATCCCAATATCAAAATTCTCGCTTATATCACTTCGCAAGAAATTCGTTCTGACGCGTCTAGCGGACCGGGAGTTATGCGACGCAAGCTGGCCAGTGGCATTGGCGAACAATGGTATTTACGTAATTTGGCTGACGCTAAAATGTCATATTGGCCCGGCACTTATATGCTCAATATTACCGATGCTTGTCCGCGCGTCAACGGTCTGGTCTATGGCGATTATCTGGCCAAATTTGTTTATAACGAAATATTATCCACCGGCCTGTGGGATGGAATTTTTTATGATAATGTTTGGGAAAATGTCAGCTGGTTTACCGGCAATAACGCGGATATTAATTATGATGGCCAAACCGACAACACAAGCGCCATTGATTTATCTTGGCAGACCGGCATGAAAAAAATGCTCGCGGAAACTCGCCGGCTGGCCGGCTATAGCTATTTGATAGTGGGCAACGGCATTAACAATGTTTATCGCGAACAGCTCAATGGTATTATGTTGGAAAGTTTTGGCAGCAATCATCTTAGCTGGACTGACAATATGAAGGTTTATTCTTACCATGAAGATGGCGGGCAAACGCCCAAAGCCATAATTATCAATGCCAATAGCCGAAACACCGGCGCGCAAAACGATTATCGCGCCATGCGTTATGGATTGACTAGCGCGCTATTAGGCGATGCCTATTATTCTTTTGATTACGGCGATCAAGATCACGCCCAGACTTGGTGGTATGATGAATACAATGTTAATTTGGGCGCTTCAGTTTCTACAGCTATTTCCGCCACCAACCAGCCGACTTTTAAAAATGATGTTTGGCGACGCAGTTATGACAATGGTTTGGTACTGGTTAATTCCACCAATCAAACGCAACTAATCAATCTGGGCGCTGAATATGAAAAAATCAAAGGCAGTCAAGATAAAACAATCAATGACGGTTCAGTGGTTTCTTTGGTTAATCTGCCGGCGCAGGACGGGCTGGTTTTGTTAAAAAGCTTACAAGGAACCGGTCCGTCGCAAGTAGTCAATGATTTGGTTTTTACCAATGGCGATTTTTTGCAATTTTTTGATACGAAGGGCAATCACGCCCGTAATGGATTTTTTGTGTTTGATGATGATTATCCGGGCGGAACAGTTATTTTTTCCGGCGATTTGGACGGTCAGACGGACAAAAATGAAAAAATTACGGTGGAGAATAATTATCGGATTGAGATTTTTGACAATGCCGGCGGACGACTTTATCATGATTATCCGTTTCAGTTTAATACTGGCGGGCGGGTCAATCTGACGGTTGGCAGTTTGTTTGGCGATCCGGATCATGAAATCATGTTCACTTCCAGTTTGGGCGGTAAAATTATGGTGGCCAATTATTATGGAATGATTATGCAATACGGCTTTTATCCTTTTGGAGTAAATAATAAAACCGCTTTTAGTCCGGCGATTGGCAATTTTGACGGCGGACAAAAATGGGAAACCGCTTTGGGATTTATCAACGCAAACAAAGCTGAAGTGATGATTTATGATTTTCGTTTTACCAAACTTTTGAGCCGTTTCACGGTCGGATACGGCGCTAAACAAATTTTTACGGCGTCCGGCGATATTGATGGAGACGGACGGGATGAAATTTTACTGGCGCTTGATTATGGCGCCAAAACAGAAATAAAAGTTTTTAATAACAGCGCCAAACAGCTGGCCAGCTTTAGCGTGGCCACTGGTTTTGGCGGAACTTTGAGCGGATTGGGCGCTCTGGATGTGACTTATGACGGTAAAAAAGAGATTGTTTTAATGACGAGGTAAAAAATAGAATCTTTTTTGGATGAATTTAATTCAAATAGGGAAGGGTTTAATTTATTCGCCGGTAATCAGCAAAACCACCGGACCAAAAAATTTGTCGTCGTCGGCCAATGCCATTCGCAAGCCGGCCAGAGACAAAGCGCTATTAAAAGAAATTTTTATTTTTTCAGTTTGGCGAACCAATTTAACCGCTTCAAGCAATTGTTGATTGTCCGCTATCCAGCCGCGCCCATGGCTGTTTTTTAATACTTTGGCGATTGGCGTTTGACGGCGGGCGACTTTGTCCACGATGGCGTTGGCCAAAGACGGCTGGCTTGAATCTGACGCGATTTTTTTCGCCAGCCTGTTTTTTGAGTTGGTCGTGATATTAACAAAAGGATGGCAATCAGGCGTTTGCGCGATATGAATTTGAGGAATGGTTTTGATCGCGCCCGCGTCCAATAATTTTTTAAAGCCTTCAAACAGTCCTTGGGCGGTTGTGCCGCTGGAAGTGGGGACAAACACGGCGGAAATGTTTTTAATTTTGGCCAGTTCCTTGGCCAATTCATGATAACCAGTCAAAGCGGTGTCGTCACAGGATTGACGCAAAAGCCGAGCATTGGATTTTTTTTGTTCCAAAAAAGCTTGCTGTTTGGGGTTGGCGGATTGAATCAGGGAAATATTTTTGTCTGTTTTGGAAATTTTTTTTAATTTTTTTAATTTATTTTTGTCTGCGCGCCGGCCAACAAAAATTTTTAAAAATATTTTTTTGGCGCGAGTTTTATTAAATTTTTTTATCATCAAACCAGCGGCTAGAGCGGCGTTGCCGGAAGAAGAAATCACGAAATTATCGGCGCCTTGAGCCAAATAAGTTTTGATCATAAGCGGGATTGACCGGCCTTTGTGCGAGCCCAAAGAATGCCGGTCTTCGCGTTTGAGATATAAAGGCGCGCTTAAGCCGATTGCTTTGGCCAGTTTTTTAGCTTGAGTTTGCGGAGTAATCATATTGACGCCAAGAGAAAAAAAATGTATAATTTGATTTATGTAAAATACTATTTATTTAATAACTATTTTTATGAATCTTACCTGTTTGGAATGTCAAAATCAAGTTGATTTGTCTGTTTATCCCAATCTGGCCGTGGACAGCGTGGTGGAGTGCGATTCTTGCGGAATTACTTTGCAGATTACCGCCATTAACGGCGAACAATTTGAAGCGCAAGTGGCGGATGAGGGAAAATAATCGTCATAAGAATAAAAACGCGTCGGGATTCAAACTCTGTTCATTGGTTGATTATTGCGTCAATTTTTCTATCATATTGCGCCAGCCGTGACTGCCCATAAACACAACCGCGTCCGCGGAGTGTGTTTTTTGTTTTAAATAATCCAACAATTTTTGATCATCTTCAAAATATTTTACGATCGGATGAGTTCGTCCGATCAGTTCGGCCAATTCATTTCCTTGAAGAGGTTGATTGGTTGCCTTGGGGTCGGTTTTGATTTTGGTCAAATGCGGAATCAAAACTTCGTCGGCGTTCTGAAACATATTATCATATCCATTGGCTGTTTGTTTTTGGCGGTTGCCGGTATTGGGTTCAAAAACAGCGTAGATTTTTCCGTCTGAATAAATTTTACGTAAAACGCGCAAAGTATTGTTGGCTTTGGCGGGCGAGTGGGCGATGTCGTCATAGATGTCGGCGCCGTTCGCCACTCCATTAACTTGGCCGCGTTTTTGCAGTCTGCGCTTAATGCCTTGGAATTTGGCAATCGCGTCTATAATGGTTTGCGCTGGCACGCCGATTGAAACCGCCAGCGCGAAACAGCCGGTGATGTTTTCGGCCATGTATTCGCCCAGCATCGGCGTAGTGATTTTGTAGTCGCCATCATCAGCCTTGATATAAAATTCCAAGCCGTTTTTATTTTGTGTGACATCATGATAACGAAATTGGCCGGAGTTTTGGCCGTATTTGATCAGATTGCATTTAAATTTTAGAATCACTTCATCCGGCGCGTTTTCACTGACCACGGCCAGTCCGGCCAAAGGAATAGAACCGGCTAAATTTGAAAAGACGTCTAAATATTTTTGTTCAGTCGGGTAAATATCGGCGTGATCCCATTGAACGGCTGTCAAAAGCAAATGAGTGGGGGAATAGTGGCTGAATTTGGGACCTTGATCGTCGCGTCCACTTTTGTATTCATCACCTTCCAAAACAGACCAGGTTTTGTTTTCTCCAATTCGCGCGGACGCAAAATTATCATCTGTTGCCAAACCGCCAAACATATAGCTGGGATTTAGTCCGGCTTCGTTTAGTATCCAAGCCATTAAAGCGGAAGTGGAAGTTTTGCCATAAGTGCCGGCGCAGACAATTGAGTTGGACGCGACAAAGTATTTGGCGATAGTTTGGGGATAGTTTAGATAAGCGATTTTTTGCGCTTGCGCGTAGAGCCATTCAGGATTGGCCGAGCCGGCCACATTGCCGACCACAACCAAATCAGGCACGCCACCGGCAATCATTTTGTCCACATGCCAGCCCGGATAAAAATCAATTCCGCGCCGTTTGAGATTGTCGGAAACCGGCGGATAAAATCCGGCGTCGCTACCCGATACCTGCCAGCCTTGCTCGTCAAAAGCAATCGCCAAGGCGCTCATGGCCACGCCGCAGATGCCGATAAAATGAATGTGTTTTTTTTGTTCCATAAATTTTTAGCTTTGGATATTTTTCTTTAATTTCTCCAAATCCGTCTGCCAATTTTCGCCGTCAAACCATTGCAGGCCTTTGAACTGCAATTTGTAAGTGTCGCTCGGCCGGCTGAACGAACCCAGATAAACATATTGCTTGTTATTTTCTTGCGCCCAAATTACAGCGCGCGTCATCATGCCCAGTCCCATATTGTCCGGAGAATTTTTCAAATCATAAAAAGGATAACAATAATGAAGAATTTGATCGGTTTGGCAAGCGATGCAATAGCCCACCGCCCGCTCATTAGTCGGCGCGTTGTTGTTTGTATTTACGCCAGCCGTTGTTATGTCATTCATTTCATTATTATACACAAATACCAAATTAAAATTGCTTTTGTCCGCGTCAGTCATTATTTCTTTTATTTTATTGGCGGAAAAAGTTTTATCGCCGAATTTAGCGCTATAAAAATCATGCCCCAGCTTATGGATGGTCCAATTGTAATTAACATAAGGCAGAGGAAAATCGCGCATTTGAATGTTTTCGGTTTTGCGCAAGATTCTTTTGTTTTCACTGGATAAAATAAATTCATTCAAATCAATCCGCGCGCTGCGAGTTTGATACATCTCACCGCGTTTGGTCCGGCCAAAAAGATAACCCTTGTCATATTGGGCCTGTATATTTTCGTCGGAAAAATCAGTAATTGTTTGGGTTTGCCATTTTAGATACATGGTAAAGATTTATTTATTAATTTTTGAATTATATCTTTTTTCCGTCACGCGGATTTTACCCGGCGGTAAAATCCGCTCAAACTCTCGGCGAAAAATTTTTTCCCGATTTAATCGGGAAAAAAACCATGCTTTTTCGCCTCGAGAGGACTATAAAAAAAGATAATTTAAAAATAAAATTGCATATCTTTAATACATTCCGATCCAAATCGCCACCGCCACCACAAAAACTTGAATCAGCCAAAAGCGCATGACTATTTTTTCTTCGCTCCAGCCGCGAAATTCAAAGTGATGATGCAAGGGCGCCATCTTAAAAAATCTGCGCCCTAACAATCGGCGGAAAAAAACTTGAATAATGACAGTCGTGGCTTCCAAATAATAAACAAAACCGAGCAAAGGAATCAAAACCGTGCGGTGAATGGCGATGGCATTGATGGCCAACAAAGTGCCCAAAGCCAAAGAGCCGATGTCGCCCATCTGAAACCTGGCCGGTTTGACATTGAAATAAGTATAAGTCAAAAGCGCGCCCAATATGGTGGCGTTGAGCAAAGCAAAAGATGATCTTCCGGCCATCCAGCTCATAATCATCAATCCGCCAAAAGAGATGATCAGGGAACCGCCGGCCAAGCCATCCAAACCATCGGCAATATTGACAGCGTTAGCCGTAAACATGACAAAAAATATAATCAACGGTATTATCCACCAGCCCAGCGCGATTTGTCCGTTAAAGGGCAACCACAATGAATGCCAATCACTGGATAATTTGTAAAAAATCCACCAAGCCGGAATGGCGCCGGCAATAAACTGAAAAAATAATTTTTCATGGACTTGAATGCCTTTGCCCGGATGCGAGCCGAGCATGGCTGATAAATGCCGAAAAGCGGCCCAAGGCAAAGTGCATAAATACCACCAGCGGGCCGACCATTTTTTGTGCACGCGAACCAATCGCCAAACATGGTCTAATTTTCGCAACCGGCGCTTGTGTCCGAAAATATTGAGCAGATCGTCAGTCGCGCCCAATAGAGCGGACACGCCCATGGCCGCGATAGGCACATAAGTATTTTCACGATTCCAATTAAAAAGAAAAGTAATTATTGTTACCGTGATCACCACCAATAGTCCGCCCATAATGGGCGTGCCGATTTTTTGTTTGCGTTCATATCCGCGCAAAGTAAAATCAAACTCTCCTCGGCGGGTAATGCGGTATTTATACAAAAATTTAATTAAAAGCGGCGACCAAATAAAAGCGCCAATAGCGGAAAAAATAAGATAAATTAACGCCAGGGAAAAAAGTTCTGGAGAAAAAGGCGCGATTTGCGATGGATTGAGAAGCATAAATAATTAAATTTTTAATCTTCTAATTTGTAAAACTTTGGCATTTTTAGCTTCCAAATAAGTTTCGTTTTTTTCCGCCTGATAGCCGCGCTCCAGCCAGTTTTGATCCAACAGGTTTTTTTTGGCCGGGTTAACAATCTGTATTTCACCAACGGCTACGCCATGTCCGTATTTGCCTTCGTTTGACCAGGCGCGAGCGTGAGCATAAAAAATTGATTTATCAGTAACTTGGGTAATAAGCAAAATATGATCGCGTTTGTGATTGCGTCCCGTGTCCAACATAATCACCAAATCGCCGGCATGGATATTGTTTAAACTTCGCACCGGTTCGCTGTTGCGTTCATCAGCCAAAACGCGCACGCTGATGTTTTCCACCGGCCGTAGTCGGCTGATAAGATAACGAATAAAATGTTTGGCGGGCGCGATATGCAAGGCGCGCGATAAGCGAATGTTTTTGGTCTCTAAATAATGTTCATCCAAAACTTGAATAACAAATCCGGAACAATCAATGCCCAAGCCGGTATCAATTAAATAGTTTTTTAATTCATTGGCTTTTTTTTCCGGCGGAATGTGGCAGAGCCCGTGTTTGTCAAAGATGCCATGCGAATATTGAATGGAAATAATTTTGGCTTCTTCCACTATTTCGCGCGGGGCGCCTTTGCCAATCAAAACTCTCAGTTGTCCGCGTTGGAGCGATTTTTTGCCGATATAATAAGGACAGCGCACGCCACTAACGCCGACAAAGGGCAGTTCCAAATAATCATTAATCATTTTTTGGGCGTTGGGGGAGAGCATTTTATTTTATATCTGATAAGAGATTAATTATTTGTTTTCCTAATTGATTAAACTTATTATGGAGTTGCATCAGCGCTTCGTTGGTTTGAATTCTCAAATTATCAGCGCCCGGCTTATTATTGTCGTATTTAATAATATTTAAATCCAAATCCCGCCGTTGGATAATCGCTTTTGATTTTATTTTACGGCGATCAGCTGTGATTCTTCGCACTATTTGCGCGCCGGAATTGATTTTTACAATCTGACAGTTATTATACCGCAATTTGAGCAATCCGGCCAAGTGCGCTTGAAAAATAGAGCAAAAGTCATTTTTTGTCCAAACTGATTTTTTATCAGGCAAATTAGTTGATGAGTTAAGTTTATTAGACTGCAAACTGGATTCATAACTGGCGCTGGCTGGCTGGCGGGCATTGATTTCCACGAGATACAATCGGCCGGAGCGAGCGTCAGCCACCACATCTATGCCAAACAATCCGCGCCAACCCGAAGCAATCATACGGCGCCCGACGGCTTGAACGATTTTGTGGTATTGTTTGATTTGCGCGCTAGTCAAAATTTTAGCGGGCAGTTTCCAATCATTGCCAATAGTGGCGAATTTGTTATCAGTAAAAGGTTTAAGGCCGGTAATTTGATAACTGATATTGCCGGACAATAGATGTCCATCCCAAACCGCGATATTATTCGTAAAAAGCGGTCCATGAATGTATTGGGCGGTTTTAGCCGGTCGGAGAGGAAATTTTTGCTTGATCAAATCCAGTTGTTTTCGGCCGGTAATCAAAATCGTGCCCGAGCCGGTATGCGAACGGTTGAATTGTAAAATAAAAGGCCGGCCGGTGAATTTGATTTGAGCGCATTCTTGAATTTTAAAAGGCGGAAAATATTTTTTTAATTTGCCCAGCCATTTGGCTTGAGAAATTTTTTCTTCTATTTGACCGGACAAGAGCGCCGGCGGATTTAATAAAATCCAATTATTTTGGGCGCAGATTTTTTCTATTTGAAAAGTATTTTTAAATACCAAAATTCGTGGTCTGGTTTTAACTGTTTGATGTTGTTTGATAAAATTCTTAACGGCAACATTTTCCAATAGTTCCCAGCTATCCAAAATTCGTTTATTTTTGGTTAAAAAAATGTTTTGATTATGATCAGCGCAACGCTTGGCAAAAGAAGAATAATTTGAGATAATATAATAACCGGGCAGATTGTTTGTTAGTCCGATGGCTCGCTCAACATCACGACTGACATAAAAAATAGGGTTTTTGGCTAAGGCTTGAGATAGTGCTTTCATAATGAGTAATAATAGCAAAAAACCGCTAAAAAATCAATAACATGAATAAATTATACGATAATTTAAAAAAATACGGCCGGCTCAAATTAAATGAATCTTTGGCTAAACATACCACTTTTAAAATCGGCGGGCCGGCGCGATATTTTGTGACAGTTGAAAAAACCGACCAATTGGTCGGGCTTTTGAATTTTTTATCTCAAAACGGTCATGAATATTTTGTTTTGGGAGGCGGATCCAATATGCTGATGCCGGATGATGGTTTTGACGGCGTAGCAGTAAAAATTAAAACCGACGGTCTGTGTCTGAAAGGCCAAACGATTGAAGCTGAAAGCGGAGTTATGTTGGCGCAAATAGTCAATTTTTGCGCGCAAAATAGTTTGACCGGCCTGGAATGGGCGGCCGGCATACCAGGAACAATCGGCGGAGGAGTGGCGGGCAATGCCGGCGCCATGGGTTTGGATTTTTCCAAATCCGTCAGTCGTGTCCAAATTTGGCGCGAGGGCGAAGTAATGGAAATAGAAAATCAAGAATGCGGATTTGTTTATCGTTCCAGCGCCATTAAACAAAACAAATGGACGGTTTTGCGCGCTTGGTTTGATTTGAAGAAAGGCGATAAAAAAGACATAATGGCCCTAATGCAAAAATATTTTTTTCAGCGTTCTTGCCGGATTACCTCCAATCCGACTTCTGGCTGTACTTTTCGCAATGTTTCTTTATCCGAATACAAAGGCGATCAGAGCGAATTGGATCCGATTTTTGTGGAACGGGGCAAAGTGCCGGCCGGCTGGCTGATAGAAAAAGCCGGCGCTGCCGGTTTAGCCAAAGGCGGAGCGCGTTTATCAGCCCAACACAGCAATATTATTGAAAATTTTGATCAAGCCAAAGCCGAGGATGTTCAAAAATTGATTGAAATGATAAAGGAAAAAGTGTATACTAAATTTAGCGTAAATTTACAGGAGGAAATGCAAATTCTTTAAAAATTAAAATTAAATAATTAATTTTATCAATATGCAAGTATTACTTACAGGCAAAAATATTGAATTGACCGCGCCGATCAAATCTTACGCGGAAAAGAAAATCAGCAGTTTGGATAAATTTTATGACAAAATTATTCGGGCCGATGTCAAACTCGGACTGACCACCACCAAACAAAATAACGGTCGAATATATATTGTGGAATGCCGTTTGGAAGTCCCGGGCAATGATTTGTTTGCTTCCAAAGTGGAAGAAAAAGATCTTTACAAAGCGATTGACAAAGTCAAAGATTATTTGGAATTGGAATTAAAAAAACACAAACAAAAAACTCAAGGCCGGCGCAAAGCCATGCGCGCTGATATCCGCCAGAACAAAGAATACGCCGTCGTATAATTAATTAAAACTAACTATGCCATATAATTTATTTTCTGAAGGAGAAATGGAAAAATTGCGCCAAGAACAGCCCCAACGCTTTAAAAATATTTTGGAAACAGCTCAATATATTAATTTACAAGGTTTGGCTCTTGAAACACAACCGGAAATTGACACAGCCAAATTGGAAAAATTAGCCAAAATAATGCGCGGACTTATGTTTTGCGCTTTAGAAGCCGGCCAATCCGGCCATCCGGGCGGAAGCAGTTCCAAAACCGAACTTTTTTTGTCTTTGGTTTTGGGCGGTAATATGGCTTTTGATCCTTTAAGCCCCAAAAATCCGGGCCGAGATCGCATTGTTTGGAGCGCCGGACATTGTTCGCCCGGGCTTTATGGCTGTTTGGCTTTGGTTTATGAATGTTTGCGCCGAGCCGGCCGGCAGTTTTCCAAAGCCGTAGTTAAGCCGATTTTTCCTGAAGATTTGTTGCGTTTTCGCCATGCGGATGGACCGCAGGGCCATATTGAAAATTATTATCCTTTGTCTGATTTGGCGACCGGTTCATCCGGCCATGGTTTTCCGGCAGCCGGCGGTTTGGCGATTCTGCACAAATCCTGCGGATTGGATACAAAAGTTTGGACTTTTATGGGCGATGCCGAGAGCGAAGAGGGAATGACTTATGAAGCGCGCAATGTTTTGCATGCGATTGGCGCCAACAATCAGATTGTCATGATGGATTACAATCATTTTGGCATTGACGGAGCGATTGAAGAAGTTATTTCTTCTCCTTACATTAATCATTGGCTGGGACTCGGTTGGAATGTGATTGAAATAAACGGTCATGATTTTGCCGAAATTATAACGGCTCAATATTTGGCCAAACAAGGATTTGACAATGGTTCGCCCACTGTTATCTTGGCTCATGCCATTAAAGGTAAAAATTATGGCGAAAAAGAAAACACTGCTTCTTCGCATGGCACTCCGGCCAAGCATGATCAATATGTGGAAATAATGAAAAAACTTGGTTTTGATATTGTTGGCCAAGCCGGCCAAGTAATGCCGGACATTGAAAAAGTTTTGGAACAATTGACTGATGACGATATTAATTATGTCGTGGCCAGATTGGAAGTTGGCGCGCGAAAAATCGCCAGTGAATCCGATTTAATGGAAAAAATGAAAGTCGTTTTATCGGGTCGTCCGTTGATCAAGCCGACGGCTATTAAGCGTCCGGAAACTTTGCCCAAAGAATTGGTTTTTGAACCGGGCCAAAAGGTAGCCACGCGCAAAGCTTCGCAAAATTTCTATAAATGGCTTACGCAGAATTCCGCTTTTTTCTATTCCGGCACTGGCGATTTGAGCTGTTCAATTTTGACCAAGGCGGCGGAAGACGTGTATGGCATAATTAACCGCCAAAATCCATTGGGACGCGGAATTCGTTTTGGCATTGCCGAACAAAACATGGCCATGATGTATACGGCCATGACTCAAGATGTTTTGCCGGGCGGATTTCAAGCGTCTTCGGTTTTTTCTTCTTATGGCGTATTTACTTCCATGATGGGCAATTGCGTGCGCATGAGCCTGATCGGCAACCATCTTAAGCCGGACAGCCGAGGTTTTTTTATTATGCAAGCCGCTCATGACGGTCCGGAAACAGGCGAGGATGGACCCACTCACCAAGGTATGTTTTGGATGTCTCTATATAACGCTTACCCGGGCATAAAAGTTTACAAGCCCATGGATGCCAACGAAACTGTTGAAATGCTTTTTTACGCGCTGGAAAAAGGCGAGCCGATTGCTTTGTCTGTTATGCGTCCGGATACGCTGGTTTTACCGCGTGGCAATGGCGTGCCAGAAGCGCGCGAGGCAATCAACGGCGCGTATGTTTACCGCCAATTTCAAAACAATGGCAATCGCAAGATTGTTTTGGCTGTGGCGGGCGTGCAAATATTGCTCAATACTTTGGAAATTTTATCTGAATTGGACAAACAAGGACTGGACGTCAAAATAATCGCGGTTACTTCGCCGGAATTGTTTGCTGATTTGCGCCGAGATAATCCAATCAAAGCTCAAGAGATTTTGCCGGATAATGAGCGTGAATTAGTAGTGGCTTTGCACAATGGCTGGTCCGGATTTTTGTATCCTTTTATTTTGCCGGCTAATTATGATAAGCGCGCTTTAGGCATTGACCACTATCTCAAATCCGGCAATGTGGACGAGGTTTACGCGCTGGCCGAAATGACGCCGAATGATATTAGGGAAAAGGTTTTGCGTGCGGTTAAAAAATAATGATTATAAAAATTATTAATTTAATAATATATGGCCATCCCGAAATTTTTGGAGGAAAAAAATTTAATTCCTAATGTCAGTATCAATCCGGATCTCAATTATTTGGGCACGGAAACCGCCTTTGGATTTGGCGCTGAAGTATTGGCCGTGGAAGCCAGCAAAAAATTTCCTCAAATATACAAATTTCATGTGGGCGACACCGGTCCGCGCACGCCCGAGCCGATTATCAACACCGCCATTCAGGCGCTCAAAGACAAGCAAACTAAATACGGTCATTTTGCCGGTTATCCGCAAGTAAGACAAAATATTGCCAGTTATATGACGCGCGCGCGCGGAGTGGAAATTACCGTGGACAATATTTTGCTTCAGCCCGGAGGCAAGCCCGCGATTGAATTGGCTATGCAGGCTCTGCTTGGTCCGGAAGATTATGTGGTCTGTCAGAATCCTGGCTATCCGATTTATGAATCTTTGGCTAAATTTTACGGCCGGGGCCGATATCTCGGCTGGACCGCGCGCTATGACGAATCCAAAGAAAAATTGGTTTTTCATGTGAGCGATTTGCAGAAAATTTTGGAAGAAAATAAACAGGCCGGCAAAAATGTTAAAATTTTGGTAGTTAATACTCCTCAGAATCCGACCGGTTTGATGATGTCGCAAGCGCAGTTGGAAGAAGTGGCAAAATTGTCAGAAAAATATAATTTTATGGTCTTGTTTGACGATATTTATGACCAGATTGTTTTTGGCGGACGCAAACATTTCAGCCTTTTGTCCATTCCGGGCATGCTGGAGAGAACCATAAATCTTAATGGCTATTCCAAAGATTATGCCATGACCGGCTGGCGTCTTGGATTTATTATCGCGCCTAAATGGCTGATTGAAATTTTTGGCCGTTTGGCCATCAATAAATGGAGCTGCGTTGGCAAAGTCAATCAGATCGCGGCTGGCGTGGTGTTTGGCGACGTTGATCTGGATGGATTCCATTATCCGTCAGTGAGCGAAGAAGTGCAAAAAATCGTGGCTGAAGACTTTAAGGAATATGAACGCAAAGGCGGATTTTTGGTGGATTGTTTGAGTTTGCTCAAACCTTATGTGGTGCCTAATCCGGTGGAAGGAGCGTTTTATGATTTTCCGCGCATCGTCAAACTATTGGATTTGGATTATGTTAAAAATGATCTTAACATTAAAAATGACAAAGACTTTTCCAAATGGCTGTTGCATGAAAAAGGCTTCGCTGCTTTGGCTGGTTCTGATTTTGGCACGGGCGGGCAAGGATTTATTCGTTTTTCTTACGCTGAAGACCGCCATTCTCATATTATTCCCGGCATGAAGCATTTTCTTAAAATCGCGATTGAATTGATCACCAAGTCCGGACAAGTCGCGCCTTTGTCAGCGGATCAAGTGGATGCCAAAGTCAGCGAGATTGAAAAAAGATATTTTTAGTCTTTTTTATGGAGGAAAATTATTGTCCAAGGATTTTTTATTTTTTAACCAGCCTCGGCTCTTATTTTAATTCTGGATAATTTCTTCTTGAGTAATTTGTTTTATTTTGCTACAATACCTTTGTTATTGTAATTCCGGCCGGATTAATATTGATTAGCCGGCGTCTTATCAAATAATTTTTATGAGAAAAAAGCTTTATATTTTTTTAATCAGTTTGGCGATTTTGGCTTTGGCCGGAGGGATTTATCTAAATTGCGTTTGGGCCAAAATTGAAAACGACGCTGATAATGACGGCTTGAGCGATCGGCGCGAGCAAAATGTTTATCATTCTTCCAAAAGTCTGTCTGACACGGACGGCGACGGTTATATTGATGGCGAAGAAGTGTTTCACGGTTATTCGCCCATTGCCGGCGACCGCGCTTTGTTGAAATTGATAATACTTGACGCTCCCCATATCTCGGAAGCGCCGGACGGCAATTGGACCGGACCGTGGAAAAACGCTTGTGAAGAAGCCACTATTGCCATGGCCCATTATTATTATGCCGGTTTTAAAACAGTTGATGTCAATACTTCCAAAGCTTTTATGTGGAATTTGTTTGACAAGCAAAATACTCTTTATGGCTCCAATGCTGATGCCGATGCCACGCGCACCGCTTATTTGATTGATAATTACAGTTTTTTTCAAGCCAAAATTATCAGTCATCCGACCACGGACATGATTAAAAAAGAAATCCAGCAAAATCGGCCGGTTATTTCTTTGCATTATGGCTTTGATTTGAAAAACAAAAATATTCCGTTTTTGGCCGGCGGTTCTTCCTATCACATGATGTTGATTGTGGGTTATGACGACACGACCGGTGAATTTATTGTTAATGATCCGGGCGATACCAAAGCCGGTAAATTTCATCGCTATGAATATAAATTATTTATGAATACCTTGCATGATTTTGATTTTACCACTCATCAAGCCAATGGGCCGGCCAAAGTTATTTTTACCTATCCGCGTTTGGCGCGCGATTATTCAGACGGCCGGATTTATTTCTTGGATATAGATAAAAAAATCAAACAACATGTGGTTTCGCTGGCGGTTTTCAAAGAAAAGAATTGGAGTTGGGATATGGTGGTGGATGTTTGGGATGAATGGTTGGATGAATTTAGCGCTGGAAAGGATTTGGATTCAAGCGCTTCAGCTGGTCCATCCGCGCCAATCAGCGTTCAGCCGGCAGTCAATCGCTACACTTTTACTCGCGATTTGTCTTTGGGCAGTTCGGGCGAAGAAGTAAAACAATTGCAAATTAGGCTTAAAGAACTTAAATATTATACTTACCCGCAAATTACCGGTTATTTTGGTCCGGTTACTCAAACCGCGGTAGTGGCTTTGCAAAAAGCCAAAGGTTTGGCGCCATATCCGGGCACGGTCGGGCCATTGACCAGAAAAGTTTTAAATAGCTATTAGATTTTTTAATGAAATGATTTTGTGGTATAATAAAGGAAACCTTTTCTTTCGCCGGTGTCGTAAATAAATCAATGAAATAAATAAAATTTTTATGTCTGATGCTTCAGTTAGATATTTAATCGCTATTCTGGCTACTGCTATTTGTTTGTTTGCCTATTATGCCGGCTATGTGAGCGGTAAATTTGGCTGGTGGTGGACGGTTTTTGGCGCGATCATAATATTTGGCGGCTTTTTAAAACTGATTAAATAACAGCCAATTAAGATTATCTATGCCATTAGTTTTAAATTTGCCATTTGGAATAAGCGTTGATTTGACCTTGTGGGACCAAATAATGACTTGGGGCACTTGGCCCAAGATCAGCGCTATTTTTGCTTTGGTTGGTTGGCCGATTTTGATCATTGTCTTTTTTTATGTTTTATTGACTACGCACCGATGGCATAAAATTGTTTTGGAGCAAAAAAGCTGGAAGTGGGTTTTGTTGGCGGTGGATATACCGCAAGAAGTCCTGCAAGGGCCAAAAGCGGTAGAGCATATTTTTGCCAATTTGCATGGTTCGGCTCTTTATGCCAATTTAGCGGAAAAGTGGTGGTATGGAAAATACCAAAAATGGTTTAGCTTTGAAATTATCAGTATTGAAGGTTATATCCAATTTTTAATCAGAACCGAAATGGAATATCGGGATTTGGTGGAAGCGGCCATTTACGCTCAATATCCGGAAGCGGAAATAACTGAAGTGGAAGATTATGTTGATCGCATTCCTCATCATTATCCGGATGAAAATTATAAACTGGTCGGTTGGGAATTTATTTTAGAAAATAGCGATGTTTATCCGATTCGGACTTATCAAGAATTTGAACATAGCATTTCCAAAGACGTGGTATTCAACGATCCCATGGCGGCTATGCTGGAAAATTTCAGTCGGATCGGTCCGGGTGAAAATTTTTGGTATCATATTATTATCTTGCCGTCCATTGATGAACGAGCTTGGAAAGAAAAAGGCATTGCTGAAGCTAAAAAAATAATTGCCGATCAAGGAGCAAAACCGCACAAAGATTCTCTTATCAGTAAAATAGGGGATATACCGCGTTTATTGGCCAAAGAAGTCATTAGCGCTTGGGATTGGAATTGGGAAGCGGAAGAATCAGCCAAACATGATTCTGCCAAACCGGCTTCAATTATGGATTTAACTCCCGGGTTGCGAGATACCTTGCAATCGGTGGAAGAAAAAATTTCCAAACACGCTTTTAAAACTAAAATTCGCGTCTTATACGCGGCGCGCAAAGAAGTTTTTAATTTGCACAAATGCATGGAAGGTTTTATCGGCAGTATGAAACAATTTTTTAATACCAATCGCAACGGTTTTAAGCCAACCGGTTTCACTATGGCTAATTATGCTTTTGCTAATTATCGCGCCAATTACAAACGCAATGAGTTTATACATGGCTTTAGAAAACGCAAGCCCTTTGTCGGTCATAATCCAATCATGCTTAACGTGGAAGAATTGGCCACTATTTGGCATTTTCCTTTGGCTTTTGTTAAAACGCCATTATTACAAAAAACAACTTCCAAACGAGCTGAACCGCCGACTGATTTGCCGGTTGAAGATGTTGATGACATATATGGCTTGCCAACTGACGAAGATCCGGGGTTAATTATTTCTGCCAAACCGCCAACCGTTATAACTGACGCCCATGGATCAATGCCGACTGAAGAAAAAAAATCAGATGATGATCATAAGGGTTTTTCCGTTGATCAGCCTTATGGATAAAAAAGTCTTGAATAAGACTAGACAATTAAACAATGATTTAAATCCGGGCCATTGCGGTCTGGATTTTTCTTTGGCGCCATAAAATCAATTCCATTCCTCCTATTAGAACAAAAGAGTAAAATAAATCGCCGGCCAGGCTGTTGCGGAAAAAAGGCAAAGCGCTGACATAGCAGTTTATTAGGCCGTTCAAGTTAGGCGCGTAAAGCGCGCCAAACATCCAAACCGCCAAGTTCGTCAGAATAAAGAAAAACACGCTTCCCAGAATGGTTCCGCCCAAAATGGCGTGAAATTTTTTGCGCTTTGAGACCCATAAGCCGATTAGTCCCATGATAGTGAAAGAAGCATATACAGATAGCATAATCGGTGCTGAATAAAAGCCGATAAAAATATCCGAAATCAGCATGGCGATTAAGGGCAAAATCAGGCTGTATTGGCGCGGAAGATAAATTCCGCCAAAAAAAGCAATCGCTCCAATGGGCGCGAAATTGGCCGGATGGGGCAAAAAGCGGGCGCTAATGCCCAAAATGATTAATAGAATGGCCGGTAAATATTTTTTCATAAATATTGTTTATTATATTATTCATTATACCATATTTTTAATAACTCTAAAACCAAGCAATAATCCCAATCCTAACGCGCCGGCGCCAAATCCGGCCAGAGCTTTTTTAGCGGTGTTTCTGGCGGGAGTATCCAAAGGCAGGTTGTCAGCCAGCTGTTGTAATTTTTGTTTGTCATTATCAGTCTGTGATGGGCCGGCAGACAAAATTTGTTCGGCAGGAAGGGGAATGAGCGATGAAATTTCATCAGCGCTTTTGGCTAAATCGACGGATTCTTGTTCATAAGGACTGGAAGCGGGAATGGGCGTGGAAACTAAAATCGGATTTCTTGATCGGCTAATGGGCGCGCTAATTAAGCTGGAAGAAACAATCGTTATTGGCAAGTTGGCAATTTGTTCGGTGGAAGTGGCTGGCGTGCTGGTAGAACTGATATTTTCCAGCGGTAAAGTGGAGGTGGCTTTTATTAAGCTGGAAGTGGCGTTATTTAATTCTTTTTCAATTTCAATCAACTCGTCCAAGTTTAATTTTTGGTCAGTTTGCGCGGATGGATTATTATCTTGATTTTGGCCGGCAGGGTCGCTGTTGGCGTATTTGGGCGCGATTGGCCAGCTCATTGACAAAAGAGCGGGCAAGGCGTGTTTGAGCGCGAACCAATCCGGCTGACCCAAAGAATAAGGGGATTCGTAATAGTTTTGTTCAGTTAAATTTTCAATTAAAATATTCCAAGGATTTTTGCCCAAATCAGACAGCCATTGACTTTGCGTTTGGCCGAGGGCGTTTAAGCCCATCATTACCCAAGCGGTGGTCATAACATCGGAAGTATTGCCATAGCTGGTCCAACCGCCGTCAGACAATTGATTGGCGCGCAAATATGACAGAGCTTGATCAAAAATATTTTGCTCAACGCTTAGTCCTTTAGATTTCGCGTAAGATAAAACGTTAATGGCTCCGCCCGTAATATCAGCTCCGCTATACCCGCCCCAAGTAAAAGAGCCATCAGTTTGTTGGTCGGATTTAACGCTGGATAATAAAAGATTAACAACTGTATCATTAGCGCTTTCACCATTGGCCAACAAAGCCATTAAAGCGAATATGTCGTCATTGATGCCATTCTGTCCGTAAGCGTTGCCAAACACGCAGTCTTCTTTGATATGTTTTTTTATTTCAGTCAGAGTTTGTCCGTCAGCGGGCAGACCGGCAGTATAGAGCGCCAGCCAATGACGAGGATAAGCCGCGCATAAATTCAGATCAGTTGGATCAGAAAAATCATAATTTAAGGCGGATTGTAAAAGCGATTTTTCGCCTTTTTTAATATTATTCGGATTTTGGCTGTTGGCCACGGCTGACATGATCATCCAATCAGTTATCCCATGGTCAATTATTTTTCCATCACTGGATTGCTGACTGATTAAATATTGCCAGAGTTTGTCAGCGGTTTGTTGAATGGTTTGATTGTTAATCAAAGCTGGCGCGTTGGTTTGTTCTGGAGATGGTGTTCCTTCCGGAGTTTCTTCTTGGCCGGAATCGCTGTTTTTTTCTTCACCGCCAGTGGCCGGAGTAGTGGAAGCGGGCGCGGTGCTAGTGGTAATATCTATAGTACCGGTGGCAATATCTATTGTAGTAGTGCTGGCCAATAGAGCCGGCTCATTGACAGTAATAGTAATCGGGTTGCTCCATTTACTCCAATTTTCAGAAACTATTTTGGCATAATAGGTGCCGGTGGAAGAAAACAAATAATCAATTGTTCCATCTGTTTGGCTGGAGGTGGTAGCGATAGTAAGATAGATGTTTGACCAATCAGTTGAATTTGGGTTGTCTATGGATATATCAATTGAATCGTTTGGGTCAGGGGTCCATTCTTGGTTCAAATTATCATAATTATAGCGCCAAGTTTGCAGAGTGGTGGTGGTTCCCAAAGCCAGACTGGAGGTTGAGGCAGTGATTTTACAGGGCGCGCCAAAATACATATAAACATCTTCATCGCCAGCCAAAGCGTATTGATCCAAGCTGACCATCGGATATTGATCATCGATCGCGTATTGCCAATTATAACAAGCTGACGTGCTGGCAAATTGCAGGCAGGCCAGATAATACGAATTATAGGAAGCATAATATTGCAGATCGCTTAGAAAAAAACTGTCGGTAGCTTGATCAGCTTGAATTAGAGCGGTTAAAACAGTCGGTCCAAACAGAGTGGTGGTGGCGATTTCTTTTGTATCTGAATCTTTGACCAGAGCAAAAGTTGTTGAAGCCAGTTCAATTTGTCCTTGCCAGATAAATTGATCCAAATAGCGCAGATTAAAATTGACCGTCAAAACGGTTGTGGTCGTGGTTGTAAAGGGAGTGGTTGAAGCGGTATTGGCCGCCACAGCCATATTTTCGGCGTTGGCTGAAGCTATCGCCAGCCCGATCGCGGTTAACAAAAAAAATAAACTAAAGATCGCTTTTTTCATATTTCCAAGTGATTATATCATTAGATTTTAAAATATAATTGGAAGCGCCGATGGTGGCTGATTGGCCGTTGACATAATAAAACCAATAAGTGTTTTTGACGGGATTATTTTTAATCCCGTCAATGGCGGTGACAAAAAATCCGAGAGAAGAATATTTGACGCCGTCAAAATCCAATTCGTTGGCGTTTTTAAGCGTTTGCATGGCTTCAATTACGCTGATTTTTTCGCGAGTGTCAATTTTATATTTTTTTTCATTGATAATTAGCCAAGCGGTATGGTCTGAATTTGCGGGTATGGGCGCGTTGGCAGTTATGGCGGAGATATCGGTCAAGGTGGCGGTGGCGGTTGAATCCGGCAAAGGAAGAATATTTTTATTTGATTTGTTTATCTTGACGGTGTTGGTATTAATTTCAATAAACTTTGGAGTTGATGTTTGTTGAGAAGCTTGGTTTGTTTGGTTGGTTGGCTGATGGCCGGTAAAATAAAGATAGCCGGCCAGGAAAATACTGATCAAAACGCAAGTTAGCAGGGCGATAAGATGATATTTGTGTTGTTTGATAAAGCCGGACATAAAAATAAAAAAACTTTCCGGCAAGAAAGTTTATAAAAAATAAAAATTTTTCCTGCTCGGGACGATCCAAAACGCCATTAGGCTGAATTGGCCATATCTGAAGATCGGACTTGACCTGACGAGCAGGACATTACCGTTGCGGCACAGTAGAGGAATCTCACCTCACTTCCATCCCGACGCTTGGTCGGGATCCTCCCAACATATTATTGTTGGAAAGACAGATACGATTGAATTGTGCGTTTAGTTTAACAGCCCTGCTTTGACTTGTCAAAAAGACGGGCTGTGGATAAGATTATTCATCCACAACGCAATGGCTGTTTAAACATTTACATTTGGGTAAGCTATAAAAACTTATGGTGGTGTCTCCTTGATTTTTTTCATTGATATTTATGCATACTTTGGGGGTAAAAGCTCGACAGTCATCATTTTTCGCGCAACTATTATCGCATTTATCAGGCGTTTCAAAAGAACATTTGTCTTTGGTTATTTTGTCAATGATTATGGTGTTATCAATTTTTGTTTTATCAATTTTAGCGTCATCAACCGGGCGGTTGTCAATTTTGTTATTATAATTTAAAAAACATCCCGACAATAGCATAACGCCGGCGACCAGCAAACCCAAATATATTTTTTTCATATTTTTTTGACTTTTTATGATAATTTATTTAAAATACATCTTTAAAATATTATTTAAATTATACCACAAAAAATAAGATGACCGCAATGCCTTGGTTTGACCGAATCAGACAACCCATAATCGCTCTTGCGCCTTTGGCCGATTACACGGATGAGCCGTTCAGCCGCGTTTGCCGCCAAATAGGCGGGCCTGATTTTGTGATTTTTCGCGAAATGGTCAGCGCTGAAGCGATCATTAGAGGTAGTCAAAAAACTCTGGATATGTGCCGGTTTAGCGCCAATCTTCGCCCGATTGTTATCCAAATTTTTGGCGCTAATCCCGATAGCATGGCCGCGGCCGTAAAAATAATCCAGACCAAATTTAAGCCTGACGGCATAGATATCAATATGGGCTGTCCGGTGCCAAAAATCGCCGGCAAAACTCAAGCCGGCGTGGCTCTGATGAAAAACCACGATTTGGCCGTAGAAATAATCAAAAAAATCAAATCCGCAGCGCCCGAGGTCGTGATTTCCGTTAAAACCCGCTTGGGTTGGTCGCGTCCGGATGAGATTTTACAATTCGCGCCCAAACTTGTTGGCGCTGGCGCGCAATTGATTACCATTCATGGTCGGACCAAACAGCAAGGCTATAGCGGACAAGCTGATTGGGAAGCAATTAAACAAGTAAAAAAAATAATCAGTATTCCTTTGATAGCCAATGGCGATATGGCAAATTTTGCTGACGCTCAAAAATGTTTGGTCATTACCGGCGCCGATGGCGTGATGATTGGCCGAGGCGCTTTGGGTAATCCTTGGGTTTTTGGCCGTCAATTCGTCGGCGGTTTAAAAGACAGGGGAGCGGACGCGCGAGATTTCAAGCCGATAACTTTGAAGCGGAAAATAAAAATCATCCAACAGCACGCGCGCCTGCATGTTGAGCGCTATAGTCCAAATTCAATCACCACTTTTCGCAAGCATTTGGCTTGGTATTTTAAGTCGGATAAGCTCGGGTTTGATTTGTCGGCGATTGACGCTGAAAAAATAAAAAACGCCAAAAATCTAAAAGAAATTAAAAAAAGCTTGATGCGGGTATCAAGCTTGGAGGAACTGGAAAATATTATGAATAAAATTATTTAGTCTTTATTATTACTAAAAAGTTTTATATAAATATCTATAGAATTTATTTTGTCTTTTATCTTCAATCCTTTTGCTGTTGGTTCGGCTATGCCTTGAGGAAAAAAATAAAAATCTAAATTTCGTCGCCCAGTTTTTTCTGCTTCACTTTTAATATTTGGGTCTTTAAAGAACTTTACCAAACAAGGTTCTGAATAGTCGACTCCTTTTATTAAAGGTTCAGCCATATAGACATTTTTTTTCCACCAAGCTGCAATTTGGTTCCAAGCTGGTTTTTTTTCTCCATTTATTTTCATTCTCTCTCTAAGAGATCCCAAAGTAAAAATTTTTTCTTCACCGGTAAAAAAATCAGCTTCTTTTAATTTTTCTGTCATTTCTTCTGCTAAAGTCGGTTTTGGGGCTGATTCCAGAGTCGGTTCTGTTTTTTTAGAAAAATCAAGCTCTAATGTGCGAGAATCAGGTTTCCAAGAGCCTCTTTTTTTACCCATATTTTTAAATTAAATTTGAAGTCATAGCGGGTTACTTCTAGTTTTATACTAATTTAAGCCGAAATACATACTGATTTTTGTAGCGCCAATGGAAACCCCCACAGGGGCGACGCCCGACCAAAGGGAGGGCTAGTCTTGGCGCAAAAAAATCAGTATGTATGAGGCTTTGTTTGTAAAACTCGCTATGAGTTCTTTATATTTATATCATAAACTATACACAAATGAACGTCAAGCCAAATCAGACACGGCCGCAAAATCAAGCCCTAAAAAAAACAAAAAAAGACCCCGGAGATGTTTGGAAAGAGGAAAGAGGTGAAGGAGGGGACACCTCTCCTGCTTCCAAACATGCCCGAGGCCTGATTGATTTAAACTAGCAGTCTTTGGCCAATTTGTCAACCCAAATAAGGGTGGATAATGAGGATAAAAAATTTGGCTGAATTTTGCCTTAAAAAAGACAAAATTATTTAGCCATGGCTACGATTTGAGCGAAAATTTTCGGCTGATCGCCGGCTATCTCCGACAAAACGCGCCGGTTAAGAGTGATATTTTTCTTTTTAAGAGCGTCAATAAAACGGCTATAGCTTAGTCCGTGTTCGCGCACAGCCGCGTTAATGCGAATCAACCATAATCCGCGGAAATTGCGTTTCTTTTTGCGACGATCATTATAAGCATGCTGGCCGGCTTTTTTGGCCGCCATTTTCGCTGATTTTATTTTTGTGCTTCGTCCCCATTTATAGCCTTTGGTAAGCTTGAGGATATTTTTACGGCGTTTGCTATGCACCATTCCGCCTTTAACTCTTGGCATAATGTTTTTTTAATTTAATTTAATATTTTTTGCGTTTTTAAATTGATGATTATAAACGATTATAAATAGGATTTAATTGTTTTGGTTATTTTATTGCTTGATGATCCGGCGATATCGTTTTTTTTGTTTCTTCCGACCTTGCCATTTTCGCGAGAATTAAAATGTCCTTGTCCGGCCGCGCGCTTCATCAGTTTGCCAGTAGCGGTTTGGCGAAATCTTTTGGAAATAGCTTTGTTGGTTTTTTTCTTCATATAAATAAATTTTGGGACAAGCCCTGATTATTTTTTAGCAATGATTGCTGTTATTTTATTGAATTGAATTTCCACATTTTGTTCGCGTCTGATGCCGGTGATTTCTTCAATTGATTTGACAAAATTTTCCATTACTTCTTTGGCTTGAGGTTTTTGCTGGTTTTCTCGTCCGCGCAGGATTATTTCCAATTTAACTTTATCGCCTTGATTTAAAAACTTAAGGCTTTGATTGCGTCTGATTTCCAAATCATGCGGTCCAATGCGTAAAGAAAGACGAACACCTTTGGTGTCGGTAACATGTGTTTTGGCTCGTCTGATTCGGTCTTCTTTTTCTTTTTGATATTTGTATTGGCCATAATCCATCATTTTGGCGACGGGCGGGTCGTTTTTTGGATTGATCAAAACCAAATCATTTTCTTGTTCGCGCGCCAAACGAATGGCGTCAGTCGTATTCATCACGCCCAGGTTGGATCCTTCTAAATTCAAAACTAAAACTTTGGGAACTTTGATGCGTTCATTATATACAACGCTCACGACCGGGGCTTGTGGTTTTTTCTTTTTTCGCGATATTCTCATAAATTTTTTTGGTGGAGGTGGCGGGAGTTGAACCCGCGTCCAGATGATTTTGACGCAACCGTCTACATATTTAGTTCTTTTGTTATTTTTCGCCAGCTTGGTTAGTAAAGAACAAAATCCAAGTTAGTTAGCCAACTAATATTTTGGGCAATCAGGGTTGGCGCCGGATTGTCCTAGCTCGGTGAGTGACACCGCCTAATAGTTGCCGAGCGCGACTAAAAGCGATGGACAGTTCCGACTAGCGGTATTGACGGCCTTTAGGCCACTGCCGGAGCAAAACTGTAGCTACCAAATAAATCGGTAACCGCTAATTTTGCTTTTTGATATAAGTTGGCACTTATATTTTCCCTCAATTTTTAACGAGAATGAGAGATACTCGATATGCGAATCATGACAAAATCTACTGTCGAGGCCAAAACACCCCCTGTTTAATTTCTTTATCAATGGCTTTTTTCTTTAAATCCTGCCGTTTGTCATAGAGTTTTTTTCCGCGACAAACGCCGATTTGCGCCTTGACAAGACGCCCACTAGTATACACTGATAAAGGCAAAATTGTCAAGCCCTTTTGGCTGAATTTGCCCTGTAAATAGGCAATCTGTTTTTTGTGGAGCAAAAGTTCGCGCCAGCGTTCCGGATCGTAATCCAAAAGTTTTCCAGCCGGCTTATAACGGCTAATATGAGTTGAGCTTAAACCGGCTTTATTATTATGAAAGCTGACAAAAGCGCCTTTGAGGCTCATTTGTCCTTTTTTGGCTGATTTTACTTCCGGACCGGTCAATACCAAACCAGCCTCAAGGGTTTCCATGACTTCATAATCAAAATAGGCTTTTTTGTTTTTAGCAATAACTTTTTGGAGCATAAAATTTTTCAATTTGGGTATGGGATAATAATATCATATTTATTATTGAAAAACAATAAAAGTTGTCAAATTAGTTTATTTTTGCTATAATTTAATCAATAATTATGATTAAATTAATTTCTTTGCATCCACGTTTGGTGGCTGTGATGGACATAGTAATAAATATATTACTTGTGTTTGGCATCACGCGTATGCCCAGCTGGGCTTGGCTTTGGACTATGTTTTTGGGACGCCAAATAATATGGCTGGTTTTTATTCGTTTTATGTATTATCCCTTGGAAAATATTCGTTGGCGCCATTTTTTATCTTTATTTATTTTTAGTTCAGGCTTATTTTTGTTCTTGGTTTTTACTGATCGGCAAAGCTTTGGCCAAATTCTCTATTCAGATGGATTTATTGAGGCGCTGACAAAAAGCACTTGGTTTTTGCTGGCTGGAGTTTATTTGGCGGTTGTTTTTTTGAGTTTTTGGTTTTTGCCGATTGACAGAGTAAGTTTGGCTGTTTTTCTCAAACCCCATTTGCGCTGGCGTTTTATCATGACTGCCATGGGTATGGCCGGAATATTTACCGGCTGTGTTTCTTTTATTGTTTTTAGAGTTGCTTACCAAATCAACGATTGGACCTGGCTGGTGTTGACAGCTTTAATCGCTACCGGCATAGCCGGCTGGTGGTGGTGGGAATACAATCTAAAATATAATTTGGTTTTTTTGTATAGCTTGCTGGCTTTTTTGGCCATAATCTTTGAGCTTGTCTGGCTGGTGGCCAGATTGCCTTTGGGTAATCTGGTTAGCGGTTTTTTGCTGGTATGGCTATGGTATCTTTTATGGATTTTGTTAAGATTTAATTTATCCGCCCAAGGAATCGTTTGGCGCAAACAGGCAAAATTTTTGATTTTGAATTTATTTATTTTTATTATTTTTTTAATTTTTGTGGCGCGCTGGCGCTAAAAGGTTAATTTATGCTAATTGGATTATGAAAAAAAACACCCCTCCTCATTTACCTCCGCCTTTATGCCATGTGTCTAATTATCGCCTCAAACAGCGCTTAAAATTGTTATTTTTTATTTGTTTTATTTCCATGTTGGCCGGCTTGAGCGGAGCTTCAATCATGATCAATTGGATTTGGCCGTATGGAACAGATGTCGGTCTGATGTCATATTCTTTTTCGCGTCAACAGTCCGCTCGTGTCCAGCTACAAGACAAAGTTAAAACTGAAATATCCAGTCGCGTAGTAAAAGTATATAATTTGTCCGCTGTTTTGCCCGACAAATCTTTGGCTGTTTTGCCGGCCAAAGACAGGCTGGCGGACGCGGTTATTTTTAGTTCGGACGGTTGGGCGGTTTTTTACGCGCCCGTTAAACCGATTGTCAAGCAATTATACGCCGTAAATAGCGCTGACGCGGTAGTGGAGATTGAAAAAACCGTTTATGATTTAAACAGCCGGTTGATGTATGTCAAACTCAAGGATGAAAATTTGAAAGTAGTTAATTTTAGTGATGACTATAGCTTAAATCAGGCGATTTTTATCTATGAAAATAATGTTTGGACGGATGCTTTGCTGGCGGAAACTTATTATGATTTTCATTCTTCGCCTCATCTTGATTCCGCGCCCATTAATTCCGTCCTAATTACCGGAGGAAAATTTTCTATCGGTCGAGTGGTTATCAATGAACAGGGTCGTTTTATTGGTTTTACCATTGCGTCCGATCGTTTAATTTTGGCCAATAATATTTTGAATGTAATGAGCGGTTTTTTAAACAATCAGGCCATCATTTATCCGTCTCTTGGAGTGGAAGGCCAAAGCGCGCGCGAACAGTCCCTGGTTTTTGCCGGCAAAGCAATACCCGGATTTTATGTTTCCAAGGTTTGGGCCAGTCCCAGTCCTTTTCGCGTTGGCGACGTAATCTTGCAAATCAATGGAATTATTGCTGATCGGCAAGAAATATGGTATATTATTAACAATATAAATCAGGTTAGCGTCAAAGTTTTGCGCGCCGGCCAAGAAATAGAATTTAATGTCAATGTTTTAAAGATGACAGTTAAGTAGGAAGTTAAATAAATAATTAATTATTTTAATTAAAATATGAGCAATGTTTATTTAAAGAATTTTAAATTAATTGTCTTGTGGGCGATTATTTTTGGACTTTTGGCCGGTCTTGGTTCAATTTTTTTACCGCGCCAGTATTCCGCTCAAAGCCAAGTTTTAGTTATTTCCAAAGATCGTAGCGGGGTAGATCCGTATACCCAAGCCAAATCCGCCGAGCAGATTGGCGGTAATCTGGCTCAAGTGATGAAAACAGATGATTTTTATCAACGAGTTTTAAAAACAAGCTATAGTTTTGACAAAACCAGATGGACCGCTCTTAGCGCCCGCAAAGCGCGCCAACAATGGAATAAAGATTTGGAAATTTCCACGGTTTATGGCACCGGACTGATGAATATAGTCGCTTATAGCAAAACTAAAAAAGACGCGGTTGATTTGGCCACGGCCGTTGGCCAAACAGTAGCTAACGAAGGTTGGGAATATGCCGGCGGAAATGTTTTGATCAAGTATGTCTCCGGTCCGCTTGAGCCGTTGTTTCCCTCTCGTCCCAATTATGTTTTAAATATTTGTTTGGGAATATTTATTGGCGCGGTCTTGTGCGCTTTGTGGCTGGCTAAATACCGTCGGCACAATTTGTTTTAATTTTTAAAATTAAAATATATGAGTGCGAGCAATGCTCATGAATTAAAAAATTATCAGAATAAAAATTTTGAAACTCAAGAGCCTGATTTAGACAATCAATTGCGCGAAATTTTAGGTGGAATTCCGTATTTGCGCGGAGTGTTCATCAAGTTGGCGGATAATATAGAAAATAAATTAAAATCAGAAGGCAAACAGCGCGATTCGGATTTGGAAGATCGTCTTTTGCAAGCGGCTCGCTTTACGCGCGATAATTTTGAAGAAACATTTTCGGATTTTGGCGCTTTGCCGGATAATAAAAAAGGATCAGCCAAGGCGATTTTAAAAGAAATTTTGTTTAGTCTTAATATAAAAAATTCAACTGAATTTTCCGCCAAGTTGAATCAAGTTCTGCGGACTTATCAGAAAAAAAATCATTTAAAGCTACTACCTTCAGAACCTGATGAGCCTAAAACCGAACCTGAATTATCCCCGCGTTTAACAAAAAAATATTCCAACGATGATTTGGCTTTGATTTTTGACGCCAATACCGAAACATCAAACAGCGCGGTTGGAGATTCAAACGACAATTTTGATCCCAATCGAAAAACTCTTAAAGGTTTGGGAGGATTTGGAGCGTATGATTTTGTTGGAAAGTTATTGTCAACCGATGACGCGGGCGAAAGCGGGGCCGGCGGAGGAGAAGGAGGCGGAGAAGGCGGGGGAGAAGATGAAAAAAAAGGACTCCTTAAATGGTATGGTTTTTTATGGAAAACAGCTCAAGATTTATCTTTGCCTTTGACCAAAGATTTTGATTTTCAATATAAAATCGGTGAGGTGGCGCATGAATTAAAGGAAAATAATCATAAAATTCCCCAAGCAGATGAATTATTCGGTCAAGTTTTAAAGGCTATCATTGTGAAGATTGACTCTTTATTTGTTGAGTCGCCAATGGGAAAATATTATAAAAATGTGTGGGAGGGAGACGACCAAACGCCCAGCTTAAAATCTCATTTGTCTTCTCAAAAAGATTTTTTGGAAAATAGCGAAGATATAAAATATTTTTTAACAGCGATAGAAAAAGAATTTTTAGCGGGGCAAGATGGCTTGCCAATCGGTAATTTTAATTCTGAATATGAAGAACCGGAAATATTGACAGATGACACAGAAATTCCAACGAATTCAGAGCTTAAGGCCATGGAAGAAAAATTGGATGATTATGAGAAAAAAACAAATGTTTTGAGAAATTTTCAAAGATTAACAGAAAAAGATAATGACAAATTGGAATATTTATTGCTGGAAGCGCGCGTAGCTTGGAATTTTTTGTCTGAAGAAATTAAAGTATCTAAGCCCGATGAAAATGATTGTAAAATTCACAAAGTTGATTTTTTAAAACATGTAAAGGAAGCGGAAGATTTTTTATCAGCTAAAGAAAGTCAATTAAATCAAGAATTACAAAAAAAATTAATTGATTTATGGGCGGAGTTGATTAAAATAGAACAAAGTCCTGAAAATCTAAGTTCCAATGCTTTTATTACCGCTGAAGAAGCCGATGGTTTACAAACGGCGCGCGATGAATTTGAGGGAGCCTCTTTGGAAAGAAAACAAGAAATTATAAGTATAATGGAAGTTATGCGGGCAGAAGCGATAAAGCGAATCACAGACAAAATAGCCATTGAACAAGCCAGACTGGCAATCAAGTCTGAAATTGAATCAAGCCGTAAGCTTAAACCACAAGATTCTTCTTTATCCAAACCAACCGCGCGTAGCGTGGAAGCAGAGGGGGCAATGGATTTGGATGAAGCAAAAGAAAAACTATCGTCCGAAGATCGTCGATATTGGGATGATTTTGTAAAAATTTGGTTGAATAGAGAAAATAATGAAGAGATAATTAAAAGTTTTTTGGCGGGATTGGTTGAAGTTTGGAGGCCGGATATCATGAGCATGTCTTGGCGTCAAAAAGATCAAGTAAGGGATCGTGTATTTTTAAATTTGGACAAAATAAAAAAAGTGGCTGAACCAGCCATAGCTTTTAATTTGTTGAAGCAGTATATTTTAGATGCAGTTTACGATAAACCTAAGGTTGAAAAAACCAAACCCAAGTTCGGCCGTTTGGGGAGTAAAATAAGAAAATTAATCACTGCCATTGGGTTGCCCTTAATCGTAATGGGAGTAAAAGGGCATGACGCGCGCGAGCAGGAAGCGCGCGACGCGGCCACTGGCGGAATAATTCAGCCGGATGAAAATAAAGTCAAACGAGTTAGCGTCAAAAAGACGCCTGTGCCATCGTCTAAATTGGAAAAAATTCCGTCTTTTACTCCGCCAGCTAAGCCAATTTCTACTGAATCCGCCACCGGCGCCAAAGAGCAGGCCATGGAAACGCTTGAAAATCGTCATATTGAAAAAGGCGATTCATTTTTGGGAGTGATAAATAAATGGCTTCGTCAAGGCGACACAGGCAAAAAAATTGTTGATTCTTTGAAAAATTCCAATGACCCAGAAGAGATGGGCTGGGTTAAAGAGAGCGCGAATTGGGGCGCGAAGGATCAAGCTGAACATTTATTGGTAAGTTGGAAGCTTAAACAAATAAGAAGAAATCACGGCAATCCAAATATCAATCCCTTGGTAACGCCGATAATCAAGCCGGGCATGACTATGACTTTGGAAACAAATTCATCCGGCAATTTTAGAGTCAATCTTTTTTAAGTTATTTTATTTCCAAACCTTTTTTAGCCACGTTGATTTTAACTTTTTGGTTGTCTTTTATTTTGCCTTCAATAATTTGCAAGGCTAATTGATCCATAATTTCCGTTTGTATTAAACGGCGTAAAGGCCTGGCGCCATAATCGGGATCATAACCTTTTTTAGCTAAATATTTTTTAGTGGCATCATTAATTTCCAGAGTGATTTTTTTGTCAGCCAGTCGTTTTTGCACTTCAATTAGCTGGATGTCCACTATTTTGGCGATATCTTTATCAGTTAAGGAATGAAAAACAATGATTTCATCCACGCGATTGAGAAATTCCGGCTTAAAATTGGCGCGTAATTGTTCCATAACGCTGGCTTGAATTTTTTTATCGTTTTGGCGGGCGTTTTTGGCTTTGATTCCGCCAAATCCAAAGTCGCCTTTTTTATGCATATCCAAAATCAGTTCACTGCCTAAATTGGAAGTCATAATAATAATGGTATTTTTGAAATTAATGGTTCGGCCTTTGGAGTCGGTGACATGCCCTTCGTCCAAAATTTGTAGTAGAATATTAAAGACATCGTGATGAGCCTTTTCAATTTCATCAAATAATATGACGGAATATGGCTTGCGTCGGATGATCTCTGTCAGTTGTCCGCCTTCATCATAACCGACATAGCCGGGAGGGGAGCCGGTTATTTTAGCCACGGAGTGTTTTTCCATGTATTCGCTCATATCCACGCGCACCAGCGCTTCGGAAGTGTCAAACATGAATTCAGCCAAAGATTTGGCCAATTCGGTTTTGCCCACGCCGGTCGGACCCAAAAATATAAATGAGCCGATGGGGCGATTGGGTTCGGCAATGCCGGCGCGTGAACGGCGAATGGCATTGGCCACGGCTTTGACCGCCTCGGTTTGGCCCACCACTTTTTGATCCAATTCAATTTCAATATTTTTGAGTTTGTCCACTTCGCTTTGCAACATTTTTGCCACCGGCACTCCGGTCCAGCGCGAAACTACGCCCGCGATATCAGCTTCAGACACTTCTTCTTTTAGTATGCCTTTGTCGCGTTGGAGCTGAATCAGTTTTTCTTCGTCTTTTTTTATATTGCCGGTCAAATCCGGTATTCGGCCATAGCGAATTTCCGCCACTTTTTGCAAATCGCCTTTGCGTTCTTCTATTTCCGCTTGTTGGCGCAGACTGTCTATTTCTTTTTTGTGATTGTGTATTCGGCTAATGACTTCTTTTTCATTTTTCCATCTGACTTCCAATTCCTGGCTTTTTTCTTTGAGGTCAGCCAATTCTTTTTCCAGTTTTTTTAGCCGTTCAATTGAGTCTGAATCCTTTTCTTTTTTTAGGGCTTGTCGTTCTATTTCCAGCTTGATTGTCCGGCGTTTCATAGAATCCAAATCATCGGGCATGGAATCAATTTGTAAACGCAAAGCCGAAGTGGCTTCATCCACCAGATCAATGGCTTTGTCCGGCAAAAATCGATCCGTAATATATCTTTGCGACAGTTCCACTGCCGTCACAATGGCTGAATCGGTAATGCGAACGCCATGATGAACCTCGTATTTTTCTTTGATTCCGCGCAAAATGGCGATAGCGTCTTCATCAGACGGTTCATTGACCATAACCGGCTGAAAGCGCCGTTCCAAAGCCGCGTCTTTTTCAATATGTTTTTGATATTCTTTGAGAGTGGTGGCGCCAATGGCGTGTATTTTGCCTCTGGCCAAAGCCGGCTTGAGCATGTTGGAAGCGTCCACACTGCCTTCAGATGATCCGGCGCCCACGATTGTGTGCAATTCATCAATAAAGAGAATAATTTTACCATGTGATTGTTCAATTTCTTTTAGAACCGCTTTGAGCCGGTCTTCAAATTCACCGCGAAATTTGGTGCCGGCGAGCAGAGCGCCCAAATCCAGCGCAATCACTTTTTTATCCTTGAGAGATTCAGGCACATCGCCATTAACGATGCGCTGAGCCAATCCTTCCACGATAGCGGTTTTGCCGGTGCCGGGTTCGCCAATCAAGACCGGATTATTTTTGGTTCGGCGAGTAAGAATTTGCATAACGCGCCTAATCTCATTGTCGCGTCCGATAATCGGATCAATTTTTTCCTGACTGGCCATTTTGGTCAAATCAGTGCTGTATTTTTCCAGCACATTGTATTTATTTTCCGGATCAGGCGAATCAACTTTTTGCGTGCCGCGAATTTTGACTAGAACGGCTAGGCTTTGTTCATAAGTCACGCCTTGTTTTTCCAAAATTTGGGCGATGGGATTTTTGTTTGATAAAAAAGCCAAAAACATATGCTCTACGCTTACATAGCTGTCTTGCATTTTTTGCGCTTCAGTAGCCGAGTTTTGCAAAATAAATATCATGGCTTGGCCGAGCATGATTTGGCCGATGGGTCCGCCGGAATTGAGCGGGCCGGTTTGTTTGGGAAGTTTATCAATCAAAGCTTGAATCAAAGCTTTGATGGCCATGGTATTGGCGCCAATTTTACTTAAAATAGAACCGGTAATGCCTTGGGAGTCTTCAAGCATGGCAAAAAACAAATGGGGCGGTTCAACTTGGGGTTGGCCGTTTTTGTTGGCGATCAAAGCTGAATTTTGCAGTATTTCTTGCGATTTGTTGGTAAAATTTTGGGGGATCATATAAAAAATTATTTTTTTTGTTCAAGAGCAGTCCATTATCACTCTTGTGTATAGAGTGATAATATCATAATTTGCTAAAACCTGTCAAGTTTGGTATTATTAATGAATATTATACCATAAAAATATATTTTGGCGCTAATAATTATGAATATTTTGGGAGTGAGAATTGATGAAAATGATTTAGTATCAGCCTTGCGCGAAGTGAGGGGGTTTTTGACCGGCCGGCAGGGAAAGATGATATTTACACCCAATCCGGAAATGCTCGTAGACGCGCGAAAAGACGAATATTTTAAAAAAGTTTTGAACAGCGGGGATCTGAATATTTGCGATGGACGGGGAGTGGAATTGGCCGGTCAGGGACGATTGCGTCGGATAGCGGGCGTGGATTTTATGATGGAGATTTGCGCTTTGTCCGCGCAAGACAGCCAATCCGTATATTTATTAGGCTCTAAAAGCGATAAAATATTGGCCAAAACAAAAGCGGAATTAAAAACAAGATTTCCCGGCTTGTCAGTCGTTGGTTATGATCGCGGACCTGTGTTTAAAAATAACATTGGTCGGCTAAAAGATGATTTTGCCAAGACTATAAATAAAATAAATATGGTTAGGCCAAATATTTTATTTGTGGCGTTTGGCCATGGCAAACAGGAAAAATGGATTTATCAGAATTTAGCCGGTTTGCCGAGCGTCAAAATCGCCATGGGAGTGGGCGGAGCGTTTGATTATGTTTCCGGCCATGTTCGGCGAGCGCCGGCTTGGATGCGACGAATGGGATTGGAGTGGTTGTTTCGTTTGATATTACAACCTTGGCGAATTGGAAGAATTTTTAAAGCCGGAGTAATTTTTCCTTTTTATTTAAAGACAAAATAATTTAGTTTTATGCTTACCCAAAAAACCATCAAACAAATAAATTCTCTTAATCAGAAAAAATTTCGCCAACAGACCGGCTTATTTATTGTTGAAGGCGTCAAAGGAGTGGGGGAGGCTTTAAAAAATAAAGCTGAAGTGGAGTTGTTAATCATTGAAGACGAGCACAAAAATCAAAAGGACTTGGCGGATTTGGCGCGCTTGGCAAAAAAAAATAAAATACCAGTGGAATTTTGCCAGACAAGCGCTATCAAAAAAATCAAAACCACAGATACTTTTCCCGGTGTTTTAGCGCTGGTTAAACAGCCGGATATTATATTGGACGATGTTATCAAAAATACTTCAATGATTTTATGTCTTGACGGCGTGCGCGACCCGGGCAATTTGGGCGCGATAATTCGCACAGCTGATTGGTTTGGAATCAATTCAATGATTTTATCGTCTGACTGCGCTGAAATATATAACCCCAAAACCGTTCGCTCCACCATGGGGTCAATTTTTAGAATTAAAGTTTGGAGTAGCCCCGAGTTGGCAGCTAGTTTATCAAAATTAAAAAAACATGGTTTTAAAATTTTTGGTCTGGATTTGAGCGGATCTGATTTGGCCAAAATTATGCCTTGCGACAAAACAATTTTTGTTTTAGGTTCGGAATCCCATGGCCTAAGTCCAAAAGTTGCCAGTCTTTGTGATAAAATGTATAATATAAAGGGAAAAGGCCAAACTGAATCGCTCAATGTGGCGATTGCGGCCGGTATTTTGTTAAATAAAATCGCCAGTTAAATTATGTCTCAATTTAAAACTCGCTTTGCTCCCTCTCCCACCGGATGGTTGCACATCGGCAGTCTGCGCACGGCTTTATTTGCCTATTTATTTGCGAAGAAAAATAATGGCATTTTTTTGTTGCGCATAGAAGACACGGATCGCGAGCGCTATATGGAAGGCGGAGTGGAAAATATTTTACACAGCTTAGATTGGGCCAAAATTAAGCCGGATGAAGGGGTGGCGCTGGACGCGAACGGCCAAACGAACCAAATTGGCGATAATGGCCCGTATATTCAATCGCAAAGATTGGAAATTTATCATAAATATATTCAAGAATTGATTGATCATGACAAGGCTTATTATTGTTTTTGTTCCAAAGAACGCTTAGATCAATTACGCGCTGATCAGCAAGCCAATAATCAGCCCACCGGCTATGACGGCCAGTGTCGTAATTTGTCTTTGGCCGATGCCCGCGTCCGCGTCCAAGCCGGTGAAAAATACGTAGTGCGCATGAAAATGCCTCAAGACGGGACGACCAAATTCAATGATTTGATCCGCGGTCAAGTGGAATTTCAAAACAATCTGATTGATGATCAAGTCTTGCTCAAAGCTGACGGCTATCCCACTTACCATTTGGCGGTGGTGGTGGATGATCATCTGATGAAAATCACGCATATTATTCGCGGAGAAGAATGGTTGTCATCCACGCCCAAACATATTTTATTGTATCAAATGTTTGGCTGGACTCCGCCCGAGTTCGCGCATCTCTCATTGCTCATCAATGAAAAAAAACAAAAATTATCCAAGCGTCACGGCGATGTAAGCGTTCACGATTATATTGACAAAGGTTATCTGCCTGAAGCGTTGATAAATTTTGTCGCTTTTTTGGGTTGGAATCCGGGCGATGAGCGCGAGATGTTTAGTTTGGAAGAATTAACCAAAGAATTTGATTTTAACAAAGTGTCCAAATCAGCCGCGGTTTTTAATATGGCCAAATTAGATTGGTATAATGGCCAATATATACGAAATCTGAATATAGATGAATTAACGCGCCGTTGTCTGCCTTTTTTAGTTAGAGCCGGATTGATTGATCAGAAAATGGAAAAAGACATGGATTTAAATCAACAAAATTGGTTGAAAAAAGCAATTTCTTTGGAAAAAGATCGTTTAAGCAAATTAAGCGATCTGCCGGCTACTCTTGGATTTGTGTTTGCCGACCAACTTGATTACGAAGCGGAATTATTGATTTGGAAAAAATCCACTCGCGCAAGCGCCAAAGAAAATTTATTAAAATTAGTTGAATTTTTAGACAATTTAACGTTCAATGACTGGACCGAAGAAAAATTAACCGCCAAGACAGGGGAGTGGATTTCTCAAAACAGCCTGTCCAATGGCGAAATTCTCTGGCCTTTGCGCGTGGCTTTGTCCGGCCAAAAAAATTCACCCGGGCCATTGGCCATAGCTGAAGTTTTGGGTCAAGAAAAAACACTGCAAAGGATCAAGCAAGCGGCGGACAAATTATAATTTTAGCCGGATTTGTGCTATGATATAATTAAGTAAAAATCAATGAAACGCAAACTTTACATTTTAATGGTCATGATATTAATGGTTGGCTTGTTTTTGTTTGGCGTTCGCCAACTTCAGGCCAAAGCCAGTCAGCAAGAAATAGACGCTCTCAACGCGCAAATAGAAGAAAGAAAAACAAAAATTAAGCAGTTAGAAGCTAATATTGAAAAATACAAAGCCAATATTGAACAAATACAGCTCCAAGCTTCATCATTGAGCAATCAGCTCAAAATTATTGCCAATCACATGTCCAGCGTGCAGGCTGATATTGAATTAACTGATGAAAAAATCAAAAAAACAAATTTGGAAATAGAAAGCTTGGCTTTGAAAATATCAGACAAGGAAAAAACAATCGCCAGCCAAAAAAAGCTGGTGGCCAAAATTTTGCGCAATATCAACATGGAACAGGAGAAAAACTATTTATCGGTTCTTTTGGCGGATCAAAGTTTGTCTGAATTTTTTAGCGAAGTGCAGTCATTGCAAACAGTCTATCAAGATTTGAGTCAAACCGCCAAAAATCTGCGTTTAGTCAAAGAAGAAATGGAAAGCCAGAAAAAAGTTTCTGAAAACTACAAAAATCAACAGCAAGATTTAAAAGCCAGATTAGCTTTGCAAAAGCGCGATTATGAAGATCAATCCAATTACAAGAGCAATCTTTTGGTGCAGACAAAGTGGAACGAAAATACCTATCAAACCATGCTTAATAATTTGCGCCAGCAATATCAAGCCACGGAAAATGAAATCAGCGCTTATGAGCGCGAGGTGCAGAAAAAATTGGCGCAGTCGGACAAATTGCCGACTGACAATGGTTCGGTAAGTTTTGCCTGGCCTTCCCCGAGCCACTATATTACGGCCACTTTTCATGATCCGGAATATCCTTTCCGTAATATCTTTGAGCATAGCGGATTGGATATAGCCATGTCGCAAGGCGCGCCTTTATACGCGGCCGCGTCCGGTTATGTGGCCAAAGCGCAACATTGTTCCACTGCTTCTTGTTATAGCTATGTTTTGCTCGTTCATACGGGTAATTTGTCCAGCTTGTATGGACATATGAGCTCTATCAATGTGTCGGCTGATCAATATGTTAATCGCGGTGATTTAATCGGCTATGCCGGCGGAACGCCGGGCATGGTTGGCTCAGGGCCGTTTGTGACCGGACCGCATCTGCATTTTGAAATTCGTTTAAACGGAATACCGGTTGATCCGTTAAATTATTTACCATAATTTATGAGTAAAAAATTAAAAATAGCGGTGTTAATGGGCGGACCGTCCGCCGAGCGGGAAATATCTTTGATTACCGGACAAGCTGTTTGCGATAATTTGGATCGCAAAAAATATCAAGTTTTGCCTTTGGAATATGGACGGGATTTTAAATTTTATTGGCTTAAAGGTCAGAAAAGATTTTTGGCTGATCTTTATGATATAAAGAAAAAAACCGATATTGTTTTTAATGCTTTGCACGGCACCTATGGCGAAGATGGGGGAGTACAAGGCATGTTTGAAGCGTCTGGCATCAAATATACTGGCTCCAAGGTATTATCCAGCGCCCTGTGCATGAATAAAGCCATGACCGGACGGATGTATTATGCTTGCGGTCTGCCTCACCCGCCTTTTTTAGATTTCAAAGAAGCGGGCTGGAAAAATAATCGCAATCAAATAGTTGAATTGGTGAAAAAAAATTTAAAATATCCGGCCGTGCTCAAGCCGGTGGAACAAGGTTCGGCCGTGGGCGTGCATATTGTCAAAAACGAAGCGGAATTGACGCGCCAAATCAATCAGACGATTAAAGAATTCGGCTGGATGATGGTGCAGAAATATATTAAGGGAGAAGAAGCCACGGTTGGCGTTTTGGAAATAAAAAATATTATTACCCCCTTGCCTCCGACTCATATCAAAGCCAATTTGGGTAAATTTTATGATTATAAAAGCAAATACGCGCCCGGAGGGTCCACGCATATTTGTCCGGCTGATTTTGCGCCTAAAATTAATCAGCAAATGCAATCTTACGCGATTCAAGCCCATCAGTTGTTAGGTTGTCACGCCATGTCGCGCACTGATTTTTTTGTCCAACCCGATGATCAAATGTGGCTGATAGAAACCAATACTATTCCGGGCATGACGTCTACCAGTTTGTTGCCGGAGGCGGCCGGCAAGATGGGGATTAGCTTTAGCCAAATGCTGGATGTGATAATTGAGGCAAGTTAAGCCCCTTTAACAAAAATTTTTATTGTGGTATAATACAATTATAATAAATATCATTAAAATATGCCTTATTATACTTACCAAATGGAGATGTGCAGGAGTGACTTCTATTTTATTAAGAGAAAGCCTACTTTTTTATCTGGTTTTATTAGATTACTTAAATTTATGAAGTTATCTGATAATTCTTTATTATATCTACAAGAAGAAGATGATGTGATTGATAAAATAAATATGTATCGCAACTGGTCTGATGTAGGAAAGGATTTTGAACAAGCAATTAAAAAATATGACGAAGGATCTAAATAAAGTAATAGCCGACAATAAAGATCATAGTAATGCGAACTGCAAAAAGAGAAGTATGATTGAAATTTCTCAAATGTGGTCTGCACCACTACCTCCTCCAAATTTATTTAAACAATATGAGGAAGTTCTTCCTGGTTTAGGAGATAGAATAACAACAATGGCCGAAAAAAATCAGAAACATAGGATATCTATGGAGCGTTTAATGCTTTGGGGAGAAACTAGTCTGAATGTGTTAGGACTTCTTTTGTCTTTTTTAATTGTGGTATTAGGAATGCTTTTGGGAGTTTATTTAATAATTAAAGATAAATCTATTGAGGGGTTTTTGTCCATCCTTACTCCTTTGGGAATAATGGGGGGCGCATTTATTTTACAAAAAAGAAGAGAAAGAAAACAATAGATATTCAATACTTGCATTCTACTCGGGTGCATTTTACTTCCCCCCGCTGTGAAATCTCTTATGAATATCGCGCAGATGCGGGTTAGTCACATGCGTGTATATTTGCGTGGTGGCGATGTTTTTGTGCCCCAATAATTCTTGCACCGAGCGCAAATCAGCGCCACCGGATAATAAATCCGTGGCAAAGCTATGGCGCAAAGTATGCGGAGTGGCGCGCACCGGCAATCCGGCCATGGCGGTATATTTTCTGACTAGATTTTCCACGGCGCGCGGAGTCAAGCGATGTTCATCTTTTTTGTCATTAGACGGACGGTAGTTGATAAATAGGGGAGCAAGCATATCCAAACGGGTTTTAAAGTATTTGCCCAACCACTCTATAGCTCGGCTGGAAAAATATACCGTGCGCACCGATCCGCCTTTGCCGGAAACGCTTAATTCGGTTTCTTTGTATTTTCCTTTTAACAGTTTATCAAGATTAAACTGTTCTATGTTAAGCGAAGTTAATTCGGTAATCCGCAGGCCAGTGGAGAAGAGAACTTCCAAAATAGCGCGATCGCGCAAGCCCGCCGAGGTGGCTATGTCAGGCATGGCTAATAATTTTTCTATTTGTTCAAAATTTAAAAATTTTATTTTTTTATCATTGTCAGTTAATTTCGGAAGTTTAACTTTTTCCGCCGGCAAAGACAAAATATCTTTGTCCATAAAATAGTTTAAAAATCCGCGCAAAGCGCGCAAATAATAGCTCTGGGTGGTTTTTTTGATATAATTGCCCCTTGAGTCTTGTCTACGAGATAAATATAGCCGGTAGTCCCAGACCATTTTATCAGTCAATTCATGGGGTCTAGTATCGTCTTTTTTAGTAATTTTTAACCATTCAATCAGGACTTTTAGAAAATTATGATAGTTTTTGGAAGAGACAGGCGACAAACCCTTTTCTACTTCACAATAATCAAGAAAGTCAGTAAGATGATGGATTAAAGGGATATTTGATTTTTTCATATTAAGGTTATACCCAAAGTTATGTTATGGAGAATATTGTTCTTTTATTTAGCAAATAGTCCGGGTTAAGTTATCTGTAGATTTATTATAACATCGTTTAACCTGTGTTATACGAAGTTAAATATATAATAACTTAACTATAAAATAATGTCAAATCGGGCTCTTCCCCACCTTACTTCCAGTAAACTCGTTCTGAGACGCGAACATCAATATATTCGGTTGGTTTATTTTTTTCTAAGATTAATTTAAGATTGGTTATTTGAGTGGATAGATTTATTTGCGGTTTTAGTAAAATATAGAAATTTTTGTCTGTTATGATTTTGACGCCGATATTTATGTTTTCCAAAACATAATATCGGGCTCCTATCCCCTGACCGGCCAGCCGTTCGGTTGTTTGTATCAGACCGTTGACAAAATCGGTAGGAATGACGGCGCCAATTAAATTTTGGCTGGGGTTTAAATCAAATAACAAGGGATAAGTGCCGAAATTTTGCCGGACACGGCTCCAGTTTGGCTGGTGAATTTTGATAGTGGTGGTGTTGGCGCTGGTTGATGTTGAAACATTCGCGTTTGGCGCGGATAAAGTTGAAGAAGCAACCGGTTGAAAATAAAATTCATCCTCGCTTATTTGTCCAAGGGTTTTAATTACGGTTCCGCTGTCATCCAAAAGATAATAATTTTGGCCGTTATCATAGATCAATGAACTGAACTTTTCTTTGATTTGAATTGTCAAACCGTTAGGAAATTTTTTTTCTATCACAGCCTCGCTAATGGGATATTCAGCCAATAATTTTGTTTTTATTTTATTCGGGTTTATGAGAAAAAAATTGCCATAAGGCCAAAAGGAATTGAGTTTTAACAGATTATTCTTTAAAAAATTTTCTATCTCGGGTTTTTTTATATTTTCCAATCCGGTGATTTGTATATTTTTAATTTTAAAAAAAGGCAAAAACAAAAGCAGTCCCAGCCAGGCTAGAAAAAAAAACAATAAGATTATCAGTTTGAATTTGAGGCTGATTTGCCGGCGGACAACGGTTTTTTTCTTAAAAGGATTTTGAGTATATGATTTGTTTTGGACCGGCAGTCTGGTTAGCCGGCAATTTCTTCGTTTGCGCCACGCCCAAAAGGCGCTCCATTTGGATTGATATGGACAATATTTGACATGGGAGTGTTCGTTGATAAACCGGCGCATGAAAAAAGGAACTTAAATTTATTTATATATTCGTTCCAGTTGAGGATTGATTCGTTCCACGATTTCATAATTAATGGTCTGGCACCATTTGGCCATATCATCAGCGGTAATAATCAGGTTTTTTTGTTTTCCAATTAGAGTGGCCTTGTCCCCTTCGCGCGCCGACCAACAGTTGGTAACATCTATCATGGTCAAATTCATGCAGACTTTGCCTAAAACAGGACAGCGTTTTCCATTGACCAATACTTCACCTTGGTTGGAAAGACGGCGATCAAAGCCATCAGCATAGCCGATTGGTAAAACAGCCAAAACAGTCGGTCGTTTAAGAGTGTAAGTTTGATCATAACCTATTTTTGTTCCGGTGGGCAGGCGTTTGATTTGAATTATTTTGGTATGCCAAGACAAAGCCGGCTTTAGATTAATTTTGGACTTGGTCAAATTTGAGGGATGCAAGCCGTAAACAGCTATTCCGGGGCGATATCCGTCTAAACGAGCTGTCTGATAAAGAATTCCGGCGGCTGAACAGCTGACATGTCGCATGACCGGTTTTAGACCGTTTTCATTTAATTTTTTAACAGCTTGTTGAAAAATATTTAATTGTTCTTCAGTCACTTCTCTGTTTTCTTCACTGGAAGAAAAATGACTGTAAACTCCTTCAATATGAATATGTTTCATTTTTTTAATTTTACCAACAAATTCAGTGATTTGATTGGGCAAAATACCCACCCGAGAAGCGCCAATATCTATTTTAAGGTGAACCTTTAATTTAGTTTTAGCCTTATCCCCTATTTGATTGAGAAATTTGGCTTGTTTTAGCGTAAATAAAGGCCAAATTAGTGATTTTTTGGCTAATTTTAAAGCAATTTTTGGGTCAAAATCAAACCATGACAAAATAATAATAGGTTTTTTAAAGCCGGCGTTTGTCAGATATAGCGCTTCTTGTGAATTAACCACGCAAATACGGCTCACAGCCGGATTGGATTCGCATAATTTAGCCATTGGCATTATTCCATGTCCATAAGCATTGGCTTTTAAAACCGGCATAAGCATTGTTTTTGGCCCAATCATTTTTTTTAATTGCGCCAAATTGTATTTGATGGCTTTGGAATCAATTTCTACCCAAGCGTTCATATTATTTCTTAATTATGTCAAATCCGCAATAAGGTTGTAAAACTTTTGGCACAATTATGCTACCGTCAGCTTGCTGATAATTTTCTATAATGGCGACGGGAAAACGACTCAACACCACCGCCGTGCCATTGAGGGTGTGGACAAATTCTTTTTTGCCGTCAGCGGTTTTGTGCCTGATATTGAGACGGCGAGCTTGATAATCGGTGCAGTTGCTGGTGCTGGTGATTTCGCCATAATCACCCTTGTCATCTTCATCCCCTTTCATATACATATACGCTTCAATATCAAACTTGCGGTAAGCCGGACCGCCCAGATCAGCGCTGGCAATATCAATCACGCGATAAGGCAGTCGCAATCCGTCCACGATTTCTTTTTCAATATCCAATAATTCCCGATGATATTTTTCTGAATCCTGCGGTTGACAAAAAATAAACATCTCCAGTTTGGTGAATTGATGAACGCGATACAGTCCTTTGCTGGCTTGACCGTATGAACCGCCTTCAGTGCGAAAACAATGAGACAAAGCCACGTATTTTTTTGGGCCGTCCGTTAGATCCAAAGTTTCATCGGCATGATATCCCAAGACAGTCATTTCGGCCGTGCCTATCAGATTTAATTCGGTGTCCGCTATTTTATAGGTTTGTTTTTCCGCTCCGCGGGGGTTAAAACCGCTCCCTTCCAGGATTTCATCCTTGACCACATCCGGAGTTTCCATCAAACTGTAGCCATGTTTTTGGGCGACATCCATGCCGTAATTTATCAAAGCCAGATTGAGCCGGACCATTTGATTTTTAAAATAATAAAATTTACTGCCCGCCACTTTGGCGCCGGCGCCAAAATCAATCAAGTCCAAGTCAGTCATTAATTCTTCATGATCCTTGGGTTCAAAATCAAGTTCTTTTGGTTCGGGCGAAGTATAGATAACCTTAAAGTCAGCTTCTTCTCCAATCGGCGAATCAGGATGGGTCAGGTTTGGGATATCATAAACAGCTTGAAGCAATTTGTCTTCAATATTTTTTAAGATTGCTTCCAATTGTTTGACTTCAGCGCCAAGCTTGCGCATCAAAAAAATATTTTCTTCGCTGGGTTTTTCTTTGGAATTGGCATTACGACTGGCGCGCAGATCTTCCACTTTTTTTAAAAGTGTTTTTCTTTCTTCCGCCAGGCTTTTGATGGCTTCCAAGTTGCAATTAGCCCGCCTGTTTTTGCAATTTTCTTCAATCAGTTTTTGGTTTTCCAAAATAAATTTTATGTCCAACATATTAGCTAGTTAAATATTTTTTTAAAAGTTCAATACTTTGTTTATCTTTCATCATTTGGCGATTTAAACTTAGCAAAGGCATTTTTTGCGCTTGCTTTAAGCTAAACCATCTGGCTTCTGAATTTTCGTTTTCAGAGATTTTTACGGTTCCGGTCAGGCTTTGCGCGATAAAGGGCAATAAAAAAACTTGATAGTTATATGATGAGCGCGTCTCGCTTAAAATATTGGGCCAGGGTTCCAAAATCTTGATTTTCAAATTAGTTTCTTCAAGCACTTCGCGTTTTAAACTTTGGATGACAGTCTCGCCATTATCAATCAATCCGCCGGGAAATTCCCATTTATCATTATATTCCGACCGACTGTCGCGTCTTTTGATCATTAATATTTTGCCTTGGCGCACAATAACGGCCACGGGCGCAATCAGCTGACGAAAACGATAATATTTTCCCCAAAAAAATTTGATTTTGGTAGTGGCTTTGCCCCGATGGCTAAGCAGGTTTTTTTCAGACACGCTCATTTGGGCGTAAGTTTTTTTAGCCGTAGGCACGTAAAAAAATGGATTATAGCCCCATGTCAGACAGCCGGATTTGACGCGCGGACGATCAATAATAATACCTTCTGTTTGTCCGATTGCCGTAAAACAAATATTTTCTTTGGGTTCAAAAAAACAGGCCGCGGTTTTGAATACGGCTTGGCGGCGAGAACGGCCTTTTAATTTTTCCTGCACCAGTCTGTTTCTGTCTTCATCATTGTCGGCTATGCGCGCGCATTTGACCCCCGGCCAATCTTTGAGAGCTTTGATGAATAATCCGGTATCATCCGCCAAAGTCGGCAAACCGGTTTTTCGAGAGTAATAGCGCGCTTTTAATTCGGCGTTGCCTTCAATGGTAGGCTGATTTTCAATCGGTTCGGGTATTTTTTTGTCCAGATCTTTGATTGAAATTATTTTAAAAGGAGTGTCAGCCAATTCATGGGACATTTCTTTGAATTTGCCTTCATTAGTAGTGGCAATTAAAAGTTTTTTTATCATATTCTATTTCTATCGCAATTTTGAGCTTTTGTATTTATGGGGCATATAGGGGGCCAGCCTGACTATTTGCGTGTTGTCTGGCAGGGCTTTTTCCAACAAATCAACAAAAGTTTTTTGGTCATAGCCAAGAGCGATCACAGCTGGTTTTTCTTCGCGAATAGCCTGGTATTTGTCATCAAAACAACCTAGTCGGATTTTGTCCGCCAAACCAGTTTTGGCAATGGCTTGGCTTCTTTGTCTTTCATTGTTTTTGGGCATTTTTCCTTTAACATTACAAACAATTTTGTCTCTGGCCACTACCACCACCAAATGATCGCCATAAGTTTTAGCTTCTTTGAGCATATGTATATGTCCGGGGTGCAAAATATCAAAGGTGCCAAAGACAATTACTTTTTTCATATTTTTAGGATTTTTTGATCGGATTTTCATTTTTTAAGGTGGGAAAAAGAATTACTTCTTTGAGATTGTCCGCGTCCATTAAAAGTTTGACTAACCGGTCAATGCCCATGCCCAAACCGGCAGTGGGAGGCAATCCATGTTTGAGAGCGGTAATAAAATCAGAATCATACGGCATGGCTTCGTCATCTCCGCCTTGATGAAGTCTTTCTTGTTCTTTAAAACGCGCTTCTTGCTCTTGCGGATCGTTAAGTTCGCTAAAACCATTGCACAGCTCATTTCCGCCGACACACAAGAGCTGAAGCCTTTCCACATAGCGTTCATCATCGGTTTTTTGCTTGGCCAAAGGTGAAAGTTCAATGGGGTGATCAATCATAAAAATCGGATTGACAATATGCGGTCGGGCGTAAACTTTATAGATTTCATCAATAATTTTGCCTCGGCCGAAATTTTTGTCCAAATCTTCAATCTTTAATTCTTTGGCTTTTTTGTAAATAGACGGCTGATCTGGATAATCTTCAATATCTATTTTAGCATATTGCTTAACAAGTTCTCGCATGGTTATCCGAGGATATGGCGGAGTAAAATCAACGTCTTGTCCTTGAGTTTTAAATTTGAGTTTTAAGCCGGCTGAAGTAATGATTTTTGGCAGTAGTTCTTCCACCAGATCCATCAAATCATGATAATCAGCATAAGCCCAATAAAATTCAATTTGCGTAAATTCAGGGTTGTGGTTGTTGTCTATGCCTTCATTGCGAAAACAGCGAGCTATTTCATAAACCTTGTCAAATCCTCCGACTACCAAGCGTTTGAGAAACAGTTCCGGCGCGATTCGCAAATAAAGATCCATATCCAAGGCATTGTGATGAGTGACAAAGGGCTTGGCCAAAGCTCCGCCGTATAAGGATTGTAAAATTGGAGTTTCCACTTCATAAAATTTCCGACTGTCAAAAAAATTCCTTATTTCTTTGACTATTAGACTGCGCGTCACAGCCGAACGCATTGAGGAATCATTGGCAATCAGATCCAAATAGCGCTGGCGATAACGGGCTTCAATATCAGTCAGGCCGTGAAATTTTTCCGGCAAAGGCAAAAGAGCTTTGGCCAGCAAGGTATATTCTTTGACTAGAATGGTTGTTTCGCCTTTATGGGTGACAAAAATTTCGCCTTGCGCTTTAACAAAATCTCCCAAATCAAAATTTTTGACAAAAAATTTAAATTTTTCCTTGCCCAATTCTTTTTCAGAAAGAGCAATTTGCATTTTTCCGGAACTATCTTTGAGAAAACAAAAACACAATTTTCCCATTAGTCTTTTAAGCACAATTCGGCCGGCAATCGCCAAACTATCGCCGGGTTTGGAAGTTTGAGCGTCAGCGCAACTGGTTTTGGCTCCGGTTGTGGCCGGATAGGGATTAATTTTTTGAATTCTGAATTCTTCCAATTTTTTTAAGCGATCTTGTTCTTCGGATTGTTTGGTTGGCATAAGCGATTGATTTATAAGTGATATTGAACCGGTTAAAAAAGAAAAAATTATTTGATTTCCAAAATAGTGTATGTTTGCGTTCCAGCCGGCGTATTGACTGATATGACTTCACCTGTCTTATGGCCGATAAAAGCCGATCCCAAGGGAGATTCATTGGACACGCGATTGTTGGCCGGGTCAGCTTCTTGCGGTCCGACAATGGTATATTCTTTGGTAATGTTTTGGTTATTTTTGAATTTGACGATTGAGCCGATTTCTATCTTATCTTTAGAGCCGGCATTGGTAAGAATTTGGGCGTTTTCCAAAATATAATTTAATTCCAATAATCTTCCTTGCGCCCAAGCCATTTCTTCTTTGGCTTGATGATATTCGGCGTTTTCTGACAGATCCCCTTGCTGTTTGGCTTCATCTATTTTAGTGGCAATAGCGGGAATAGTTTTGTCTTTGAGAATTTCTCGTTCTTTAACAAAAGTGTCATATCCGGCTTGAGTTAAGTATTGAATTTTATCATTCATAAATTAAGATATTTTTAAAGAATTATCATCTTTTTATTATAACTCTATTGTTATCTGGCCGTCAAATATTGTTATGACTCCACCATTCTAAAAAATCTCGGGCAATCGGTTGGGCGGTAGTGGCCCCTTCTTCGCCTTCTTCCATTAAGACGGTTATGACAATTTGCGGATTGTCAAATGGGGCAAAAGCCGTGAACCAAGCGTGATTTTGTTTGTTGTTGGTCGTCCATTGGGCTGTGCCGGTTTTTCCACCGGCAAAAAAAGGCAAATTTTTGAGCAGATAACAGCTTCCGTAAGAAACACACTCCCCCATTCCTTGCTTAATTATTTTTATATTGGAAGCATCAATGTTAGTGGGCTGGGTACTGTAGGAAAAAGTTTTTACTTCGTGTTTTTGGGCGTTTTGCGTCCGATCCGCCAAATGCGGAGTTATTATTTTTCCGCCATTGGCGAATGCCGCCGTCCAAACCGCCACTTGCAAAGGAGTAACTAACAAGTCCCCCTGGCCAATGGATAAATTATAAGTGTCGCCAACATACCAGTCTTCATTTTTAGTTTGTTTTTTCCATTCTTTATCCGGTATCAGTCCACTGCCTTCACTGGGCAAATCAATTCCCGTGGCTTGCCCCAGGCCAAACAATTTCATATATTTATTCAAACGGCTCACCCCGAGGCCGACAAAATCTTTGTATCCGCCGCCAATATAATAGAAAAAAGTATTGACCGAATCGGCAATGGCTTTGGTAATATTGGTTTGGCCATGACCGCCGGCTTGCCAATCGGGAAAAAACCATTTATCAATCGCCAATCCGCCGGTTGATAAAAAATAAGTATTTTGATTGATTATTCCTTCTTGCAAAGCGCCGGCGCCAACCACCATTTTAATGGTTGATCCGGAAGGATAAGTGCCGTCAGCGGCGCGATTGAACAAGGGGTTGTCTTTGTTATTTAAATATTGGTTGTATTTTTGTTGGCTGATTCCGCCGGAAAAATCATTGCCATCAAAAGCCGGCCAGCTAACCATGGCTAAAATAGCTCCGGTATTGGGATCAAGCGCTATGGCGGCGGCTCTTTTTTTGTTATATTTGGCCAAATATTTTTTGATTATTTCTTCCAGTTTTGCTTGAGCAAAAATATCTAAAGTCAAATATAAATTATTTCCGGCCACGGGCGGTTGTTCTTCTAAAACCATTTTTTCATGCCCGCCCGCGTCAACTTCAATTTTCTTTTTTCCATAAGTGCCACGCAAATAAGTTTCATATTGGCTTTCCAGTCCGGTTTTGCCGATATTGTCAAAAAGCAAATAGCCATTGTTTTTGAGGCGGGCATATTCTTCATCTGTTAGCTTGGATAAATAACCAAGCAAATGACTGGCGCTCAAGGTGCTGCTGGCCGCGCTTGAACCGGAAATGTATTTACGCTTGCTTCCTTTTTGAATTGATATTCCGGGCAGTTGCGCGCTGTTAAGGTAAACACTCATAGCGGTATTATAATCAATATCTTCTTGTAAGACCAAAGACGCGTAGCTATATGAGCCGTATTTTTCCAATAATCCTTCAACAAACGATTCGTCAATATTAGTCAGTGAAATTAATTTTTTGATGACTTTTTTTCTAGCCAGTTTTCCTTCCAAATCATTATCCAAAGGCAAATCTTGAGGAGTAAGGGTTAAGGAAAAATTCGGAACATTACTGACCAGCTGTTGGCCGTTTTTGTCAAAGATGATTCCCCGCTCTGATATGATTGGCGCTTGCCGGACACGATTGCTTTCCGCCATGACGCGATATTGCGGTCCTGTGATAATTTGTAAATAAAAAATCCTTCCCAAAACGCAAAAAAAGATTAAAATTAAAATAATCAAAGCAATCAAGCCGTTTTTTCTTCTTAAGCTCGTGCCCAAATAGTTGGCATTGTCAGAACGAGTTTCAGAGTCCTTGGTTATAATCACTTCTTCAGTCCAACTAAGCCGATATTTTCCGCTTAAAGCGGTTTTTTTGCCTAATGATTTTGTCAGATCTTCCAAGTGCATAAAAAATTATGGTTTTAGGCTAAAGTCAGCGCCAACAAAGCGCGTGAATGTTTTTTTTCTGCCCAGCCGTCCGATAGCCAAAAAAATTATTCCGATTATTATCGTGGTAAAAAAAGATTCCCAAGCCAAATCAATTAAAAATTCAAAAGATAATAATTTTGTCTGTCCATTTATTAATAGCATCAAAGCGTTAAGCAGACGATAAATTATTTGCGCCACGAGAGAGGAAAAAAATATTGATAAGCCAAAATGATTACTAAAAATATTTTTTAAAAACCAGTGCATTATGATAAAGGTCAAATAAACCGGCCCGATTATGTTGGCAAACATTCCCGAAGACATGAGCTCCAACAAAAAAGCGTAAAATATCAGGAAAAATAATGAGCTGGAATATTTTTCCAAACAAGTCCAAAGGATTAAAAAAATAATCAGATTGACGTGATTGTAAGGAGAGGGCAATAAATATGAGAAAAATAATTGTCCAATCAGAACAACGCATATAAGGGCCAATTGTTTGAGATATTTTAAATATTTCATGTCTTAAGGAATTAAGACGCCGACCATGGTAATTTTATCCAGATCAACGCTCGGAACAACCACTGCCTGAGCAAACGGAGCAAAAGCTTCGTTTTCAAATATGGCTATATTGCCGATCAATAATCCGCGCGGTATTTGCGGTTCCAAACCGGAAGAGACGACTTGCTCTCCCACCACGATCACTTCGTTTCTTGGTATTAAAGTCATATGCACGCTTAAGCCAAAACCGCCTTCAACAATACCGGTGCTTCTGTCTTTATTGAGTATAATGGCGGCGATTTTACTTTGGTTGTCATTTATCAGGCGGACAAAGGCTCCGTCAGCGGTTAGCTTATCAATTTTGCCAATCAAAATTCCATTTTCAACCACCACGGCTAAGCCCGATTTGAGCTGGCTGACATCGGGAGTGGAAATAATAACGGTTTTTTCAGTATTATTGATATTTTTGCCCACGACTTTGGCGCTGATTATTTTGTATTTGTTTGTTTGCGAAAAATTAGCCAATTTTTTAAGCTGTTCGTTTTCGTCAGTCAAAACTTCGTTTTGAGCTTTTAGAGCTTGGAGTTGGATATTTTGCGATAGATTTTGAGCTTGAATTTGACTCAGGGTTTGTTGATCTTTATTTTTTTCAATATAGGCTTGCCACTTGGTTCCTAATTTATATACGGGACTGGTGGCGCGCAAAATGGCTGTTTGCAAAGGTTTTTCCAGCCATTTGATCAAGCCGGCATAATGAAAAAAAATGAGCAATATGATTACTCCCAAAACAAGCAATTTTTTTTTGCCACTGATGAGGGTCATAGCCAAAAGACATTTAAAGATTGATTAATTTTTTTCTTGAGGCTTGACAACTATTTCTTTTAAAAGATTTGGTTCATCAAGCAATATGCCCGCCCCTCTGACCACGGAGGTAAGAGGGTCGTCAGCCACGCGCACCGGTATTTCAGTGGCGCGAGCTATTAAGCGATCTAATCCGCGCAACAAAGCGCCTCCGCCGGAAATCAAAATACCGCGTTCATGAATATCCGCCACCAATTCCGGCGGAGTCACTTCCAAGGTTTCTTTAATGTTGTCAATTATTGTTTTGAGAGAACGGCTGATGGCTTGGCGCACGTGGGTGTCATTGATCATTATTTCGCGAGGTAAGCCGGAAATCAAATCACGGCCCCGCATGGGGAATTGCATTTGATCTTTCATCTCCACGGCCGAACCGATTTTTATTTTTATTTCTTCCGCTTGTTTTTCACCCAAGAGAAGATTGAAATTATCGCGGGCGTAAGAAATAATATTGCGGTTCAGTTCATCGCCGGCGATTTGGATTGATTTAAAAGTTACAATTCCTCCCAAAGAAATAACCGCGATTTCGCAAGTTCCTCCGCCCATTTCAACAATAAAATTACCAACCGGTTCGCGCACGGGCATGCGTGAACCTATGGCCGAAGCCATCGCTTCTTCCACGATCCAAACTTCTTTGGCGCCGGCGTTGAGAGCCGCGTCATTAATGGCTTTTTTTTCCACTTCCGTGATGTCCAGCGGCGCGCCAATTACGACGCGAGGACGAGTAAAAAAACCGCTTCGTCCAGTCTCGCGCACTTTTTCAAAAAAATAATGCATCATTTTTTCCGTGACTTCAAAATCAGAAATAATGCCGGCCACTAATGGACGAGTGGTGATAATATGAGGCGGAGTTTTGCCCAACATATCTTTGGCTTCAGATCCGACTGACAAAATTTGCTCGGTGCGCGTATTAACAGCCACGACGCTCGGTTCATTGATTACCACTCCCCGACCTTGGACATAAACCAAAGTATTGGCCGTCCCCAGGTCAATGGCCAAATCTTTTCTAAACTTGTCAAACAGATTTTTAAACATAATTTTTTCTAAAGTTTGTTTTTGTATTTACGGCCGGCAAAGATCAAACTTTCTAAAAATAGGAAAAAAATCAACAAAATGATTCCAGTCGTTAAATTAAGAAATTTTAATTGCATCATTATCAAAGCCGAAACAACTAACAGGCCGATCAGAATGCCTTGGCGAAAAGTATGATGAACATGATGAAAAACAACCAGGTCGTTTTTGTTCGCTTTTTTTTTGATTATAAATCCTATTACGGAAAACGTGCCCACGAGAGCGCCAAACAAACTGGAATAAAAAAATAAAAAACCTATCAGGTTGCCCTCCTCGGGATTGATATTGGCGATTACCATTAGCCAAATCAGCCAACAAAGGGCTGTGCCGACGGACATTAATAACAAATATTGGCGTAAAGTCATACTCTCTGCCTATTTTCTTTATGAGTATATAATATACTAAAATAGACTGCTTGACAAGTTGCGCCGTGGTCTGGTTTTAGGCTAAATAGCGGATTTTTTTTAGGCCGGCCGATGGCAATTCAGTGTTGATGCGATCCAAAATTTTGGATTCATTCAGGCGTATTTCTTGGGCCCAGATTGAATTGAGGCAAGCGATAGTCAGAACTTCGTTTTTACAATAAACAGCGTTGGCTTGGCTGGCAATGATTTGGCCGAATAATTCTATGAGAATTTTATTGGCTTTTTCCACAATCAGGTGGGCATCCACTGACCGCCAGAGCGCGGAAGTGTTCTTTTTTTGTTTTAGGAGATCGGCTAAATTATCCATAAATGAACAAAAAATTTAGATTAAATTTTAAATTCGCAAATATCTCTAAAATGACAATATTTGCAAGCGTTTTTTTCCGGCGTGGCTTTGAATATTCCTTTTTTAATTTTGTTCGCGGTTTGGCTGATTTTTTCTTTTTGTCTAGCCATGTCTTTTTCTTGACCGAGGAAATTCGCTATCATATCGTCTTTAATATAATACAAGCTCAGCTGGCCGATTTCGCCCCAGGCGGAATATTGAGGCAGACTGCTCACGGCGATTTGATATAAAAGAAGCTGATCTTTTTCATCGCCTTGAGCTTTTTCTTTGCCGGCGCCGGTTTTGTAGTCAATAATATTTAAACGGCCGTCTGTTTGTCTGTCTATTCTATCTATGCGTCCTTTAATGCTAAAATCTTCTATTTTAATATTAAATCCGCTTTCTAGAGCCAAAGGCACGGTCCAATGATTAGCTTGTTTTTTATAAAAAACACTTAACATTTTTTTGCCATCTTCATGATATTTTTCCCGTTGTTTGGCGCTCAAAAACCAGTTTCCTTGCCACTGGTTTTCATATATTTTAAAAAGTTCGTCTAGGTCGGGAACTTTGATCGCGCCGGTATTTTTTTTCACAGGTTGGGCAGGCTGATCAAATAATGATTCTTGTCTGGCGGAATTTAAAATCTGCACCAGTTTGTAAAATTCATGCAAAGTATTGTGGATGGTGTTGCCAAAGCTAAAATAATGAGTTTGCGCTATCGGCAGTTTGATAATATATGACAATTTGTATTGGTAGGGGCAAGTATTATATGATTTTATTTGTGAAAAAGAAAATGTTTTTGGGATTAAATAAGCCGGCGGTTGGTCAATATTTTGGCTGATTTTTAAAGCAATTTCTTCTTGAGGCAAAATTTGTTTAACCGTATTATTTGAATCGGCTTTAAATTCCAATTCATTCAAAAACCGACTTAGTTTTTTTTGCCTGACCCCGCCGTAATTGGAAGCGCTGGTTAAATACAAACTGGATTTGGCTCTGGTGCAAGCCACGTAAAACAGCCGTCTTTCTTCCAAAATATGACTATCCCCTTGGGGTAATTTTTCTTTGATTAATTCGTTTGGCAATTCAATATTCTCCCCTCTTCGTTTAGTGGGAAATCTTTCTTCAACCAGATTAACAATGAAAACATATTTAAATTCCATTCCTTTGGAGCGATGGATGGTCATAATATTGACGGCATCGGTTGCTTCCAATAGTTTATCATTTAAACTGCCCAAATCGCCCGATTCGGATAAATCTTTGAAATAAGACAAAAAATGAGCCAAATGCGGGTTGGGTGAAGTTTGTTCATAATTTTGCAAAAACTCAAAAAAATTGGTTAGGTGGCTGATTTGTTTGATGGTTTGTCTATCATTGGCTTGTTCTCGATCAGCCAAATATTTTAAATATCCGCTATTATTTAAAAATTCATACAAAATACGGTGCGGTTTATCAAATCTGGATTGTTTCATGCCGGCATGAATTAGATCAACTAATTTTAAGCAGGTCTTAACGCCATTGGACGAAAGCTTAAATCGAGCCGGTTGTTTAATAGCTTCATAATAGGAAATGGCTAATTTTTTGGCGTTGTAAGTTATTTTTTGCAAGTCATTTTCTAAAAAATTCAAAAAAGGTATTTTTAATAAGCGATAAATAGCGGTTGATTCGTGGTAATTATCCACCAGCTTAAAGAAATTGAAACAATCTAAAATAATCGGCTGTTTAAATAATCCGACACTGGCTTTGAAATCATAAGGAATTCCATGAGATTCAAGCGCTTCAATAAAAGGATCAACATGATTATTGGCTCGCGCCAGAATAGCGAAATCTTGCCAGTTGGCTTTTGGGTCTTGATTTTTTATTTTGATTATTTCTTCAGCAACAAATTGAGCTTCAGCCACGCCGGTGGTTTTATGGACATGGATGACTGATCCTTTGGATTTGATTTGGGAGAATAATTTTTTGTTGATTTTAAGTTTGGTTTCCAACCGGTCGGGATTGTTGTTTTGGATTGATTGATAAGCAATGTCTAATATTTTTTGACCGGAGCGATAATTTTTGTTGAGGATTACTTCTTTGGCTTGGTTGTAATCGTCTTTAAAACGCATAATATTGGCCACAGACGCCCCGCGAAACGCATAGATTGAATTATGCACCACTATATTGTTGGCAATATAATTATGGGTGTTAAATATTTCTAAATCATAAACCATTAATTCTTTTTTTTCTTGTTTTATTTTTTTAATTCTGTCTAAAATTATTCCCTTTTTATTATCTAATACTGGAATATACAAACCCTCTTTTAGATTTTTGGCAGGCATGATCAGACAATCAACACTGCGGTTTTTCATTTTTGCTATTTTAAATTTATATTCAATTATTCCAATAGCGGAATTTTCCAATTTTTTTGCAATATTGATTAAATGCGCCAAATCTTGGCTGTACAGGCGTAATCGCCAGCCTTTTTTAGCTCTTGTAAGTTTAACCTTTTCTTTTTTTAAAATATCTATTACAATTTTGTTTGATGTTTCTACATGTAGTAAATGTGATATATGAGGATGAGAAAGCAGGTTATTTTTATCATGTTTGGTTTTGTATTTGCGACAACACATTGTCAAATTTATTTTTATCCGCCGAGCGCTGCCGCGCGTTACTCCATTTAAAGCATAATGATGACGGGAAGTATCTATATTCAAATCTTGAGCCATTTTTTTACAATTGTCATAAGTGTCAATAGAATTAAAAATATTCCTTAACCATTTGTGAGTTTGCATTCCTTCTCTTTCCTTAAAACAAACGGTTGGAATGTTGTATTTTAAAGAATATATGGTTTCATAAAATCTAGCTTCTGATTCATTGGCGCAGCTTTTAATAGCAATAATTCTGTCTGCCCCTCTTTCTAATCGAAGACGAGTGCTTAAATCATTGGTTATTCCCATTCTCCAGCCCCATCCCATTTTTTCCATTAAATAAACATAGTAGTATTTTTTATCTGATTTTTGGGGATTATGACAAAAAATAATATGATTATCAGTTAGTTTTAGCGATTTGCCGCCTTCTGTCTCAATGGTTAATATGTTGGCTTTTTTGAATTGTTTTTTAACTGCAGTAACAGTTGACTGAGCGTAATAACCGCGTCCTACAGCGGAAATAACTTTGTCTGCTTGGTTAATTTCTGATATTTTTTTAAAACCATTTGGCACGGTAATTTTTGTATCACCTGGCAGACATTGATCATCATCCCCCACGGTTGTTATTTGAGCGTTATCTTTGGCCAAAAGATTTACCAGCTGATATTGTGCCCAATTAACATCTTGAAATTCATCCACTAAAATATATTTGAATCGGTTCTGTAATTTTTTGAGGATAGACGGGCGTTTTTGCAGGAGCTGGACGGAGTAAAAAATCAGATCGCCAAAATCCAGACAATTATTATCCAATAAAAGCTGGTTGTAAGCATGATAAGCATTGGCGATTTCCTGCAAACGGCCTTTTTCCTCATCTCCGGCCTTGTCTTTGTCCAAAGAAGCGTTTTGAGCGTGATCCAAATAATCTTGCGGGCTAACCAATTCGTCTTTGCATTTATTAAAATGCTTGATCAATTCATGAATATGCTTGATGGGATTGCCGAGCGGACGATAATAATCCAGATTAAATTTATCTAAATTTGATTTTACCATTAACCAGCTTTCAGTTTGACTAAGGGTTTTAAAGTTGTTGGATAAACCGATATCAAGTCCGTATTCTTCCAGCAAACGCTGGCCAAAAGAATGAAAAGTGGAAATTTGCATGTCGCTATAGCTGGTTTGTATGCCCTCATCCACCCTGTCTTGGATTTCTTCGGCCGCTTTTTCATTAAAAGCTAAAGCCAATATTTCTTCCGGTCGAGCCAGTTTTTTTTCAATCAGATAAATGATTTTTTGGCTGATAACCGTGGTTTTGCCGGTGCCGGCGCCAGCCACAATCAAAAGCGGACCAGAGCAATTTTCTATGGCTGATTTTTGTTCAGGATTTAGTTGGTGAAGCATAAAAAATGTGGAATATATCTGTCTGTTATATATTGTATATCTGTCTGTTGTATATTTATTTTCGCTCCTTGCGCTTCGCGATGTCGCTTAAAATAAATATACAACAGACAGATACCATTTTAACTCTTTATATCCAAAAAACACCTTATTAAAGGTGTTTTTATTATACCGCAGTATGGGTGGTTTTACAAATTATTCAATAAATCCGCCGGCCTGTATTTTCCAGAGTTTTTTATACAAGCCACCGCGCCGGGCGGTTAATTCTTGGTGCGTGCCTTGCTCGCGAATTCCGCCTTCGTCAACCACAATAATCCGGTCCACCTTCATAATAGTGGATAAACGGTGAGCAATCACAATTACGGTTTTATCCTTCATCAAATTATTCAAAGCGTCTTGGATCAGATATTCAGATTCGGAGTCAAGGCTGGAAGTGGCTTCATCCAAAACCAATATGGGACTGTCGCGCAAAATCGCTCGAGCAATAGCCACGCGCTGGCGTTCTCCGCCGGATAATTTGACTCCTCGTTCCCCCACCTTTGTGTTGTATTCGTCTGGAAAAGATTTGATGAATTCATGACAGTGAGCCAGTTTGGAGGCTTGAATAACTTGCTTGTCAGTGGCTTTTATTTTGCCATAGCGAATATTTTCCATCAAACTACGGTGAAAAAGCATTGGTTCTTGAGGAACCATGGAAATACTTTGCCACAAGCTTTCTTGAGTTACTTCATTAATTGATTGGCCATCAATTGTAATTGAACCGTCTGTTAAGTCATACATGCGTAAAAGCAGTTTGATTAAAGTGGTTTTGCCGGCGCCAGAAGGACCGACCAGAGCTACTTTTTCTTTGGGCTTAATTTCCAAATTAAGCTTTTTTACCACACAGCGGGTTTGGTTATAACAAAAAGTAATGGAATCAAATTTAATTTGACCTTGTTTTACTTTGATTTCTTTGGCATTAGGTTTGTCAACAATAGCGTGAGGCATAGCCAATATTTCTGTCATTTCTTCAGCATCAGCCAGATTCTCGTAAAAACTGCGTACTACTCGGCCAAAATCCCATAATTTCATGAAAATACGCAATAAATAAGCTTGAATCAAAACAAAATCTCCAATGGTAAGAATCCCCTGTTCCCACAGTCCGATAGCATACCAAAAAAGCCCTATTTCCAAAAAAACCATGAATAAAGCTTGAATCGCGTCAAAAATATTGGACATATCCCAAGTAAATCGACGCATTTTGCCCAACTGGCGGTTTATTTCGCTAAAATCATCAGTCTCTTTTTTATAGCCGTTAAATAATTTAACATTGGAAAAATTAGTGATTGTGTCAGCTAAAAATCCGGTTACTTTGGAGTCCATTTCACTGCGTCGGACATCATAAGGCAGTTTGTAAATGGTGAAAGCGTAATTGACCAAGCAATAAACAATAATCCAAATAAAAATGGCTATGCCTAAGTATGGACTGCGCCGGCTCAAAACAAAAATAATCAAAATTACATCCGTTAAGATTGGCAAAAGATCCCAGGTCAGGCGGTCGGCCACGCCTTCAAAAGCGCGATAAAAGCGGTTGACCCGCTTGACTAATGAACCGACAAAATTGTTATGAAAAAAAGCGAAAGAATGTTTGTGCAAGTAAGAAAAACACATGACAGACAAATCACGCATCATGCTAATCTGAAAATAGCTGTTGACAAAACCGCTTAAACGCCAAAAAACCCATTCAACCAAGTAAAGGGCTAAAAGCGTCAGCAAAATACGGCGCAAAGCATCAGTTTCGCCAGTCGTGGTCAAAATATCAAAAAATTCTTTGTAATAAAGAGGCGCGATAATGGCTAAAGCCGTGGAAGTAATGATAAAAATGGCTGAGCCAAACATAGCCCACTTGTATTTTAAAGAGTGCTTCCAATAAATCTTAAAGGTTAGTTTTGTATTGTATTTCATTTGTAATATAAATACCAAAAAAACGCTCAAAGCGTTTTGAACTCGCGAGAATTCAAAATGTAAATAAAGAAAAAGGCTGTTTAAGCCCTTCTCTATTATAGAAGACGTTAAAAGTCAAGTTTTGTTACAAGAGAATATTAATTATTTGTCGGTGGCAGTTTTTTATATTTTTTACCGACGCGCAAGCGGTTGGTTTCGCGGTCGATGACTGCTTGAAGTCTGGCAAAATCAATATCTTCCTGGCCTTGGGCTTTAATCATTTGTTCTTCCGCTCGCTGTCTGGCTTCTTGGGCCCTGTCCAGATCAATTTCATCAGCGCGTTCAGCATTATCCGCCAAAATAATAATCTCATTATTGGCTTTAACTTCCAAAAATCCGCCGGAAATAGCCATAATATGGTCGCCATTTTTATCTTTAATTTTCATTTCTCCGGCCTGTAAAATGCTTACCAGAGGAATGTGATTTGGCAAAACCGTAATTTCACCCTCACTGGTGGGGATGCTGGCTTGAAAAACTTCATTTTCGTAAATTGTTTTTTCAGGCGTGACTATTTTAAGATTCATAATTGTATTGGTAGATTGTTTTATTTTTTGGATGATTTATTTATAACCATTATATAATTGTTTCGCTCCTTGCGCTTCGCGATGTCGCTTTAACAATTATATAATGGTTATAAAAATTCACTTATATTTCATCAATTCCGCCTTTCATATAGAAAGACTGTTCATTGCGTTGATCGTGCTTGCCATCCAATATTTCTCGAAATCCGCGAATAGTTTGCGCCAAGGGAACGTATTTGCCAGGACTGCCGGTAAATGTTTCCGCTACAAAGAAAGGCTGGGATAAAAATTTCTGGATTTTGCGCGCGCGAGATACGGTTAATTTGTCTTGGTCGGATAATTCTTCCATACCTAACAAAGCAATAATATCTTGTAAATCTTTGTATTTTTGCAAAACTTGCTGGACTTGACGAGCGGTATTGTAATGTTCCGCGCCGACAATATTCGGATCCAAAATAGTGGAAGATGAATCCAAAGGATCAACGGCCGGATAAATGCCGAGTTCAGTCAGAGAACGGCTCAAAACAACGGTTGAGTCCAAGTGGGCAAAAGTAGTGGCTGGCGCCGGATCAGTCAGATCGTCAGCCGGCACATAGACGGCCTGTACTGAAGTGATAGAACCCTTGTCCGTGGAAGTGATTCTTTCTTGCAGACGGCCCATTTCCGTGGCCAAAGTCGGTTGATAACCCACGGCTGATGGCATGCGTCCGAGCAGAGCGGATACTTCCGAGCCGGCTTGGGTAAAGCGAAAAATATTATCAATAAATAATAACAAATCCCTGCCTTCTTCATCACGGAAATATTCAGCCATGGCCAAAGCGGTCAAAGCCACGCGAGCGCGAGCGCCCGGCGGTTCATTCATTTGACCAAAAACCAAAGCGGTTTTGGCTAACACGCCTGATTCTTTCATTTCATTATAAAGATCATTGCCTTCGCGAGTTCGTTCGCCTACTCCGGCAAACATGGAATATCCGCCGTGTTCTTGGGCGATATTACGAATCAATTCTTGAATTAAAACTGTTTTACCCACGCCGGCTCCGCCGAACAAACCGATTTTTCCGCCTTTTAAAAACGGACAGATTAAGTCAATTACTTTAATGCCGGTTTCCAAGATTTCATAAGTGGTTGATTGTTTGTCAAAAGCCGGCGCCGGACGATGGATCGGATATTTGGCTTTGGCCTTAGGGTCGCCCAATCCATCAATGGAATTGCCAATCACATCAAACATGCGTCCCAGAGTTTCCGGACCAACCGGTACGGTAATGGGCGCGCCAGTATCAATTACTTCTTGACCTCTTTGCAAGCCGTCAGTTGAACTCATGGCTACGGCGCGAACCGCGCTTGAACCTAAATGTTGTTGGACTTCCAATACCAATTCTTGACCATTTGGCATTTTAGTCGTTAGAGCGGTATAAATTTCCGGCAATTTTTCAGCAAATTGCACGTCAGCTACCACGCCAATCACCTGTAAAATTTTTCCTTTATTCATAGTGTTTGTTTTAAAAATTTAATTTTTATTATTTGTCGTTCAAAAATTTATTCCAAGGCCGCCGCTCCGCCCACGATTTCAGATATTTCCTGCGTGATCGCGGCCTGGCGGGCTTTGTTATAATTTAAATTCAATTCACTGATCATGTCATCGGCCGCGTCTGAAGCGCTCCGCATAGCCAACATTCTGGCGCTATGTTCGCTGGCGGCTGATTCCAACAAAGTTTGATAAATTTGCGTTTCCACCAATCTGGGTAAAATTATTTTTAAAACTTCCAACTTGTTTGGTTCAAATAAATAATCATTAAGTTCAACTCGAACCGGTTTTGTCGCTTCGTTTTTATCCGCGCCTTGCCCGCCCAATTCAGAAGCCATTTTTTCAAGATCCGCAATGGAAACCGGCAAGACTTGTCTTAATTTAGCCACTTGGATTAAACTGGATTTAAAATCAGTATAAGCCACTATTACTTGGTCGTATTTTTTATTTTCATATTGGTCAATCACTATTTGGCTAAGTAAAAGCGCGTCTTGTAATTTGGGCGTGTCAGAAATATCAGTAAAAGAAGATATTAAATTATAGCCCATTTTTTTGGCGAATTGAGCGCCTTTTTTGCCCACGCCGATAACATCCACTTCCAAATTATCTTTTTTAATCATTTGTTGAGCGGTTTTTTTGATAATATTGGAATTAAAACTTCCGCACAATCCGCGGTTAGAGGTTATTATGACCATTAACAAGCGCTTGACGGGACGTATTTCAAGCAAGGGAATTTTAATATCTTGCTTTGATAAATTAACCAGCAAATTCCAAGCCAAGTTAGCATAAATACGAGTGTCAAGCGCGGCTTGAACAGCCTTGCGCATTTTAGCCGAAGCCACCATTTCCATGGCTTTGGTTATTTTACGCGTGTTTTTGACTGATTTGATTCTGGATTGTATCGCCTTGGTGTTAACGGGCATAAAGTTTTATTTTTCTTTTGGCGTTATAAGCTAAAAAATATTTTTATTCTTTTGAGTTGACAAAATTGGCCAAGGTTGTTAATTTTTGCGCCAATTCAGGGGCATCAATTCCAAGTTCTTGAAGCCTTGTTTTATTTTCTTCATCACTATTTTTTGCCAACAAAGCCAAAAGTTCGTCAGTTATAGATTTTAAATTAGTCAAATGTTCATTTATTAAATCATTATATTCATCATATTCTTTTGATTCACTTGAATCCATATTTCCTGTTTTTTCTGATTTCATATAATTTATAATTAAAAATGATTAAATTAATTTTATTTATTTTTTTACAAATTCAGCGCACGCGTCTTTTAGTTCATTTTCAATCTTTTCATCCCATTGTCCATCCGTGATTTTATCCAACAAGGGCTGGCGGGTTTTGTTGATAAATTTATGAAATCTGTCTTCCCAAGCGCGAATTTCATTGACCGGCGTTTCATTGGCATAGCCGTTGGAAACAGCATAAATAATGGCCACCTGATTGGCTACGGGCACAGGCTGATATTGGGGCTGTTTGAGAATTTCCACCAATCTTTGTCCTAAATCAATCTGTTTTTTGGTCTCGGGATCTAAATCTGAAGCAAATTGAGCAAACGCTTCCAATTCACGAAATTGAGCCATGCTTAATTTCATTTTACCGGCTACTTTTTTCATGGGTTTGATCTGGGCTGAACCGCCGACTCGGGAAACTGAAATGCCAACATTAAGAGCCGGACGAATACCGCGATAAAATAATTCGCTTTCCAAAAATATTTGTCCATCAGTAATGGAAATCACATTGGTCGGAATATAGGCGGTCACATCGCTGGCTTGAGTTTCAATAATCGGCAGAGCGGTAATAGAGCCTCCGCCATGTTCGGCATTGCGTCGGCAAGCGCGTTCCAATAAGCGAGAATGAAGATAAAAAACATCGCCCGGGTAAGCTTCACGGCCTGGCGGACGGCGTAATAACAATGACATTTCACGATAAGCCCAAGCTTGTTTGGATAAATCATCATAAATAATCAAAACATCTTTGCCTTGATCCATAAAGTATTCAGCCAAAGCCACACCCGCGTAAGGAGCGATGTAAAGCAAGGGGGCCGGTTCTGAAGCGCTGGCTTTGACCACAGCGGTGTATTCCATCGCCCCATGTTCTTTGAGTTTGGCTACAAGACGCGCCACTTTGGATTCTTTTTGGCCCACAGCCACATAAATACAAATCATGTTTTGGCCTTTTTGATTGATGATAGTATCAATAGCCACAGCGGTTTTGCCGGTTTGACGATCGCCAATAATCAATTCGCGTTGTCCCCGGCCAATCGGAATCATGGCGTCAATGGCTTTGATGCCGGTTTGTACGGGTTGACTGACTCCCTGTCGGCTCATAACGCCCGGAGCGATTCTTTCAATTGGATAAAATTCTTTGGATTTGATGGGTGTTCCGCCATCAACCGCTTGGCCCAGCGGGTTAATTACTCGGCCGATAAATTGCTCACCCACTGGCACGGACAAAATTCGTCCGGTGCGTTTGACTGCGTCCCCTTCTTTGATATGGCTGTATTCACCCAAAATAACAGCTCCCACGGTTTCTTCTTCCAAATTCAAAGCCACGCCAAAAGTATTTTGGCTGAATTCCAAAATTTCATTATATTGACAATTTTCCAATCCGCTCATGCGGGCGATGCCGTCGCCAACTTCCACCACTTGACCGACTTCTTGGACTGCCACGGTTTTTTCAAATGAAGCGATATTCTTTTTTAGTTCGGCAACGATTTTTGTAAGGCTGGACATAGGTATTAAAAATTAATGATATGTTAGGTTGAAAAAATATTTTTTAAATTATTTATTTGTGTTTTTAAACTGGCGTCAAAAATAACGTTTTCAGTCTTAACCACTATTCCGCCGATTAAATCCGGATTGGTTGTTTGAACGCTTTGGGTTCGCTCGCCGAATACTTTTTTAATTTCTTCAATCGTTTTTTTGTCCAATTCGCGCGCGCCGGTAATCTCAATATCCATTATTCCTTCTTGTTTTTTGGCGTATTTAATGAATTCAGTCATAATTTTGTCCGCTCGTTTTAGTTTGTGCGCTTTGGACAGCAACAAAACAAAATTATTTGCTACCGTGGCAATCTCGCTGTCTTTTATCTCGCGCGTGGCCTCATAAAGAGCGATGGCAAATTGTTTATTGCTTTGCTTCATACTTAAATCTTGATATTTTTTACACTGCGCAAAATTAATTCTTTGTCTTTTTTATCATCAATTTTTTCTTCCAGTATCTTTTCCAAAGCCACTGATACCAATTCGCCGGCTTGTTTTTTGATTTCTATTATCATTTCATCTTTTTCAATTTGGATATTTTTCTTGGCTTGAAGCACCAACAGTTCTATTTCTTGTTTTGACTTGGTTTTGAATTTGTCCGCGATCAGCTTGGCTTCATCCTGGGATTTTTCCAAAATTTTGGCGGCTTCGGATTTGGCTTCATCAATTTTTTCTTGATATTTGATTTCGGAACGGCGTAAATTGGTTTGTACTTCTTCGGCTTTGATTAGGCTTTCAGTTATTTTATCTTGTCTTTCCGACATTTTTTTGGTCAAAGGCTTGAGCACCAAAAACCATATTACCAGCGCGACAATGGCAAAATTGATTAATTGAAAAGCAAATAATGTGCCATTGATGCCAAGCGAAGCTAAAACGCCGGTTGCTTCAACTTGGGTGTCAACTCCGGCAGTGGTTGTCTCATGAACGGTTTCGGCTGCGTAAGCAATGCTCATATTGGTAGTAATTTAAAAAAGATTATTGATATTATTGAGCCATTTCCTTTATGGCTTTTTCTTGTTCTTTTAATACTTGAGTCTGTATGTCCTGCATTTGTTTAAGATAATTGGTTTGTATTTCCAAGGCTTGATCTTCCAATTGTTGAGCTTGATGTTTGTATTTTAAATATTTGATATATGAATTTGTCTTGGCAATCAAACCCAGGCCAATTAGCGCCAGTACGATAATAATAACTATTTTGCAATTTTTGTTGCATTTTTTGTTAGGGCTGACGGAATTTGATTCAGATTCTGTCCCTTGAACCGCCTGCTCCGGCGTGTTATTTTTTTGTTCTTCCATATAATTAAATTAAAATGATTCAGCCAAGCCGGTCCTGTCAAGCAGAGCCGGCCTTCGTTGAATTACTTTAAAGTAAATACCACCACTAAAGAATAAATGGCGATCGCTTCGGCAAAGGCGGCGCCCAAAAGCATGGGGACAAATAATTTGCCGGCGCTCTCCGGATTTCGGCCGATACTCTCCATGGCTTTGGCTACCAATTTGCCAATAGCTAGAGCCGGGGCAAAACCGCCGATGGCCATAGTTAGACCTTTTACCAAGGCCACGATTGATTCGTGTTCCATATTTTTTCCTTTATTGATCGGCGCAGACGAAAATTAGTTGGTTATTTTATTTCGCTGGCAGATCAAATTAATTAATTAAAATGATTTATATTGGAAATTAAATTATATCTCTTCATAAAATAATTTTTTTTAATGTTCTGAATGCGGCGCCGTGGTCATAACTGTCATGTATACCAACGCCAACATGGCAAATACGCTGGCTTGAATGATGCCCACTAATAATTCCAAAAGCATAAACGGAGTCGGCACCAGCAATCCGACCAGACTGGCAATCACTGTGATTAACACTTCGCCGGCAAAAATATTACCGAACAAACGCAATGACAACGAAACCACTTTGGCCATTTCACTGACTATTTCTATCAGTCCGACGCCGAGTTCAATAATGGCTGTCATTATGGCGATTGGACCTTTGGTTAGACTTTTAAAAAAACTGCCTATTTGAATAAATTTATTTAAATGGGTAAAAACACCGACTGTGATCAGGCCGAAAATATGCGAAATCAAGACTGTTGAGATGGCCATGGCCGCGGTTAGGTTGAGATCGGTATTGGCCGGACGAAAAAGAAAATTGTGTCCAACGGTAATACTGCCGGTGCCGGGCATCAATCCGAGCCAGTTGGATAAGAGTATAAAAAAGAAAATAGAGCCGACGATCGGCAAAAATCGCAGAGTTTTTTTGCGTTCACCGGTCACTTGATCAAAATATCCCATCAATCCTTCCAAAAAAAATTCACAGGCGTTTTGCAATTTACCCGGGCGCAGACTGATCTTGGCGCGCAAGACCAAGCCTAAAATTAAAAAAATAACAATGGCCAGCCAAGCATTAACCATTGTATTTGTAATAGGAAGATTGTTGAAGTGGAATAAAGTTTCCGGCGCTAGCGTTGGGATGTGAATATTCATAATTATTTTTTTTCATTATCAACCATTTTTTGATAAATTTCTCCATAGATTTTGGCTTTTTTGTGAATCATTATGCCGGAAAATAAAGCGGATAAGGTAAAAGCCAGAATAGTTATGTAAGGCCCGAGTTCGTATTTATCATCAAGATATTGGCCGATTAAGACAAAAAGAATGACTGGAACGGCAATGGTAGCGCCAAAATCGCCGATTATGCGCAGGGCAAACAAATAGTAATCGCGATCAGTGGTTTTTTTGTTTGTTTGGCCGGTTATTGGCGTCTTTGGGCTGTCAGATTGCGTCATATTTTAACGGCATTATTATAACTCCATTAAGGAAAAAGGTCAAGTGATTTTTGTGAATAATTTTTTAGTGTTATTCTCTGCTTGTTTGATTGCTTCTGACTGACTGATATTTTTGATTATTCCTATTGTTTTGGCCACTTCTTGCGCCATCCATGGCTCACAACGCTCTCCGCGGTAAGCCTGGGGAGCTAAATAAGGCGCGTCAGTTTCAATCAAAAATTTATCCATTGGAATTTTGGCTACTACTTCCAAAAGATCATCAGTGATTTTGGGATTTGATTTTTTGGGTGGAAAAGTGATAATGCCGGTAAAGCCCAAATAAAAGTTCATATTTAAATACTGTTCAGCCTCGGCCCAAGAAGCGCCGGAAAAACAATGCACTACTCCGCGAGGTTTTTGCTTGAGAGATCGCAAAAATTCCAAAGTTTCCGCGTGGGCGTCGCGAATGTGGATAATTACGGGCAGATTTAGTTCATTGGCCAAATCAATCTGGCGAGCAAAAATCTCTTTTTGCTTGATTAAAATTTTTTCTTTGTTTGCGTCTGGTGGCAAGTGAAATAATTCCAATCCGCACTCCCCTATGGCCACGGTTTTGGATTGTTGAGCCAGCTGTTTATAATAATCATAATCAAATTCTTCTTCACGTGAAAGAAAGCATGATTCTTCTTCGTCAACTTGAGCGGAAAAAAGATGGATTGGATGCAGGCCGACGGAAGCATAGATACCATCGTATTTATTCGCGAAATTCAGAGCTTTTTGGCTGGTGTCTTTTTGCGTGCCGACCGTAATCATTTGGCAATTTTTCAGCCGACAACGCTCTATAACCTCGTCAAAATCTTTTTTAAAACCGTTAAAATGTATATGGCAATGCGAATCAATCATACAAAATTAAATTTTCTATTAAAAAATTCCTTGCACTGTGCTTTGTAAATATTTAATCGCGTCCGGAATCAAAGGCAAAAGCAAATGAACGGGCTTGGTTAAATACGGCGCCACCACGGAATTATTTATCATATTCATAAAATGTTGTCCCAACGGAAAGCGAACGATGAAATACAAACTTACGCCGACAATTATTATTCCTTCCAACAAGCCGAATACCCCGCCCAAAAGATGGTTAAGTCCGCTGACAAAAGGCAGTTTGGTAAAAATGCTTAGAATTTTTTCAATCAGCCAAAAAATAAATCCGACTAAACGCGCGATAATGACAAAAGCGATAATAAACATCAAAACCTTTGAGAAATTGCCGGACCAGCCGGTTAGGCCCATTAGCCAGTTAGCCAAGCCTTCATAATAGCGCGAAGCAAAATACAAGCCGATAAAAGTGCCGATTAACGAGCCCAAAGCATGCACCAGCCCAAACCACAAGCCAAATAGGCCGAATCCGGCCACAATGGCGATAAGCGCGATGTCAAGATAAGACATATGATTTATTAAGATTTTTTATTAAAAATGATTATCACCTAAAAAATTTGGGTTATTTTTTTTCTTCAATTCTTGGAAAAAGAGGCTGGCCTTTGTTGATTTTATGACCGACTGTAAGCTGAACCCAATTTTGCAGTTCGCTCAAGGGCTTGGCTGACTCCACTTTAACATCCAATCCTAATTGAACAAGTATTTTTTCCGCGGTTTGAGGCATGATGGGCCAAATCATAATGGCGATATGGCGCAGGGCTTCGGCTAAATGATGTAAAAAATCATTAACTTCATTGTTTTTGCCGGCTTTGATCATTTGCCATGGTTGTTTGTCTGAAATGGACTGATCACAAAAAGCAATAAAGCTCCAAACAGCTTCCAAGGCTTCAATAAACTTAAATTTTTCCATGCCGGTTTGATATTTGGGCCAAATTTCTTTATTCAAAAGATTAATTATATTATTATTGGCTTCCAATACGCCAGGCACGACTGAATCGCAATATTTTTCAATCATGGCCAAAATCCTATTAGTTAGATTACCCAAACCATTGGCCAAATCAGCCGTATATCTGGTTAAAAATTTTTCATGAGAAAAATCTCCATCCGCGTCAAAAGGAATCTCGCGCAGTAAAAAATAACGCAGGGCTTCCAGCGGATATTGGTCAATCAGATCCAAAGGATTGATTACATTACCCAGTGATTTGCTGATTTTTTGTCCATTGAGAGTAATAAAGCCATGCGTCGCGATTTGGCGGGGCAGTTCCAAACCGGCCGACATAAGCATGGCCGGCCAAAGCAAACTGTGAAAGCGGTTGATATCTTTGCCAATGACATGAATATCAGCCGGCCAATATTTTTGAAACAAAGCGTCATCATTTGAGCCAAAACCAAGCGCGGTAATATAATTACTAAGCGCGTCAAACCAGACATACATCACTTGGCTGGCATCATTAGGCACAGGTATCCCCCAAGGTAATTTGTCTTGAGCGCGTGAGACGCTGATGTCTTGCAAGCCGTTGCGCAAAACTTCAAGCATTTCATTATATTTTGATTTGGGGATGACGAAATCAGGCCGGTCAATAAATAATTTTTCCAATTTTGCTTGATATTTTGATAAACGAAAAAAATAATTTTCTTCTTGCAGAATTTCCGGTTTTTTGTTGTGATTGGGGCACTGGCCGTCCACCAGATCTTTTTCGGTTTTAAATGATTCACAACCTTCGCAATACAGGCCGGAGTAAGCTTTTTTGTATATATCGCCGTTATCAAAAGCCATTTGCCAAAATTTTTGCGCTCGTTCCATATGTCGTTTTTCAGTCGTGCGGATAAAATCATTATTGATAATATTCCATTCATCAGCCAATCGTTCAAATTGAGCGGATTTTTCCGAAGCGTAATCAAACGGATCACGCCCTATTTTTTGCGCGGTTTTGTACATTTTTTGGCCGTGTTCGTCCGTGCCCGTGAGAAAATACACGTCTTTGCCCGATAAGCGCGAATAACGCGCCATTACGTCGGCATAAAGAATTTCAAGCGCGAAACCAATATGCGGATCAGCATTGGCATAAGGAATAGAAGTGGTGATATAAAATTTATTTTTTGGCATAAGAATTAATCACTATAACAAATTCTCCTTTTTCTTTTATATCGGCTTTCATCATCTCCGTTATGTTGCCTCTATAAACGGTTTCAAATTTTTTGGTCAGTTCGCGCGCGATCATGATTTGGCGATCGGATGACAACACTTCGGTTAATTCACGCAAGCATTTTTTTAGGCGGTGGCAGGATTCGTAAAAAACCGTTGTATATTGGTTGACAGCCAATTCTTTGAAAAATTTTTGCCGTTTGTTTTTGTGAGGAGGAAAGCCTAAAAAAAGGAATTTATCCGTGGGAAAACCGCTGACGGATAAAGCCACGATAGCGGCGCAAGGTCCGGGAATGGGGATAATCGGGCAATTGGGGTCGGCTTTGAGCAAATGGCTGATCAACAGATTGCCCGGATCGCTGATGCCAGGGGTGCCGGCGTCGGTAATTAGAGCCAGATTTTGTCCGGCGCTGATTTTGTTTGATATTAGTCTGATTTTTTCTCCGTCACTGTGTTGGTGATAGCTTAAAGTTGGCGTTTGAATATTATACGCGTCCAAGAGTTTTTTACTTACACGCGTATCTTCACACAAAATCAGATCAACCGATTGCAAAACTTGGACGGCGCGAAAACTAAAATCTCCCAGATTTCCGATAGGAGTGGCGATAATATACAGTTGGCCTTTTAGGTTGTCTGTCATAGCTTTAATTTTAGCAAAAAAAAAATAAAACCGCAAGCGGATTACCAGCCGGCAGTTTTATGGTTTTTTAGATTTTGATTTGTCAGCGAGTTATAGCTTGAGTCGGGCAAGAATCAATGGCCATTTGCACAGTTGATTCATCATCGCCGATTGGTTCAAGAACTTCGGCCTTGTCATTATCCATTTTAAAACTATTGCCGGCCAGAGCCACGCAAGTTCCGCAACCAATGCATTTTTCCGGGTCTATTTTAAGAGACATAATTAAAATAAATTAATAATTAAAAATATTTCTCCAAATAAAATCTGATCAATTCCTCAATCTGCGGAACAGCCTCCGGATCCCCCACTCCCACTTTTAGTTTCTTTTGCACTTCTTGCAGATCGCGCGCGCCCTCTAGCACGGCTTCTTCTATGTCGCGATCCGTAATATTTAATTTTTTATCAATCACTTTGGCGCCGGTCGTTATCACTCGTTCATGCTGTTTGGTATTGCGAAAATAATCGTTGATGGCGGCTTGCAAAGCTTTGTCGCCCAAAACCGAACAATGCACCTTGCGGTCAGGCAAACCGCCTAAACGCTCTAAAATATCCTGGGGCCGTAAATTTAAGGCTTTGTCAAGCTTCATTCCTCCTTTTTCCGTAATCATTTCCGCCAAAATTGAGGTGGACGCGATGGCTGAACCGCAACCAAAAGTTCGCCATCGGCAATCTTGAATGCGTTCAGTTGTTGGATCAACCATAATCCAGATTACCATTTCATCCCCGCAAGCCGGCGAACCCACTCGGCCCAGGCCGTTAAATTTGAAATTATCTTCTTCGCCAGACCGCATAAATTTGCGCGGATTAAAAAAATGATCCTTAACAATGTCAGTGTAGAGCCAACCGACGCCGGTGTCGCGATCGCGAATATCCACGGGCTGGGATAGGTTTTTCTTTTTAGTTAATTTTTTTGTCATAAAATATTAATCTAATAATTTTTATTTTTGTTTTTTCGTTGTTTCTCCGTTTGGCATATATTTGTTTCGCTCCTTGCGCTTCGCGATGTCGCTTCAACAAATATATGCCAAACGGAAAAAAACGCTGGCAAAAAAAATTATTTCTTATATTTCGCGTGCTGTTTTTTCTCCAGATTAGTCGGCGAAATTTCACGCAATTGATTAATAATCAAAGGCAGGTACTTCATTGTGTAATCAATATCAGCTTTGGTGTTAACCGCCCCCAAGCTAAACCGCAATGATCCGTGCGCCAATTCATACGGCAGTCCGATGGCTGTCAACACATGCGACGGGTCAAGCGAATCAGAATTGCAGGCCGAGCCGGTTGAGCACATTATGCCGTATTCATCCAAATACAAGAGCATGGCTTCGCCTTCCACGTCATTAAAACTGACATTTAGATTGTTAGGCAGGCGATCCGCGCCCAAATCCGGTCCGTTTAATTTAATTCCCTTAATTTGCGTGCGAATTTTTTGCCATAAATAATCGCGCAGTTTGGCGATTTTGGCGCTGTTCTTAATTCGTCCGGCCTGCGCCAATTCAAACGCTCGCGCTAAGCCCATGATGGCCGGCACATTTTCCGTTCCCGCGCGCAGTTTGCGTTCTTGGGAACCGCCCAAAATCAATGGTTTGATTTTTATTCCTTGGCGAATATACAAAAATCCCGCCCCTTTGGGTCCGTATATTTTACTGCCATTGACAGTCATCAAATCCACATGCAGTTTTTCCACGTCCATGTCCAAATATCCGGCCGCTTGGCAGGCGTCAGTATGAAAAAAAGGATAAACGCTTGAATGTTGTTTGCGATATTTCAATATTTCTCGACCAATTTGCGCGATTGGTTCAATCGCGCCGATCTCGTTGTTAGCATACATAATGCTGACCAAAACCGTATCCGGCCGAATAGCTTTGGCCACATCTTTGGGATCAACTCGTCCGTATTTATCAATTTTAACGTAAGTGATCTCCCAACCTTGTTTAGCTAAATCCTGCAGAGGATTTAAAACGGCATGATGTTCAATGGCAATGGAAACAATATGTCGGCCCTGGTTTTGATGTTCATAAGCCACTCCATAAATAGCCATATTATCTGATTCTGTTCCGCCAGCGGTAAAGACAATTTGTAAGGGACGGGTATTAATCAAATTGGCTATTTTTTTTCGCGCTTGATTGAGATATTGGCTGGCTTGCCGACCAAGAGTGTAAATAGAAGACGGGTTGCCATAGTTTTTAATAAAAAAAGAGCGCATCGCTTCCAAGACGCGCTTGTCCATATAGGTGGTGGCGGCGTGATCCAGATAAACATGTCGTTTTGTTTTTGGCTTGGGCAACATAAAAATTAAAAGATATCAATTTTATTCATGGCGGTAATGAATTTTTTATTAATTTTGCACATCATTGTTCTGACCGGGCATCTTTTTAAAGCTCGGTTGCAATTGTTGATTGAATTAACGCAGGGCAAAAGTTTGACTCCGTTTTCCATAACCTGCACAATTTTTAAGAGATTAATTTTGTAATTTGGCGCTTTGAGCGCGTATCCCCCGCTCACTCCGTGACTGGCCATGATTATATTGTTTTGGCTAAGTTTGCGCGCTATTTTTTGCATAAAATAAAAAGAAATTTTGCTTTTTTCGGCAAAAATTTTGAGACTGCAACATTTGTTCTTATTCTTTGACAAATATTGAATAAATTGTATGGCGTATTCCGTTTCTTTGCGTAAAGAAATCATATTAAATTAAAGCGGTAAAGTTAAATTTATGCTTTTTTGATTTGAATCTCCTTTAATTAATGATTCATTGTTGGGTAAGCTAAAATCCACGGCAAACGGCAGTGTTTCTCCGGTCAGAGTTTTGTAAAACAACTGGCGGTGTTTGAGTCCAAAATCATATATCTGCCAGGTAATATTGACATCTTGCTCACAGTATTTTTTTATTTCATCAATTTTTCCTTCTTGATACCATTTGATGGCTTGCAATCCATCCGCGCTTTTGGCCACATTATCCAAAGTGGCCACGGCCAAATCATTAAGCTTGATTCGCCGGCCAATGCTTTTTTGCACTTCCTTCATCAAATCAAGGTGTGGAAATTCCAATAAATTTCCCGGGTAATAATTATTTAAAATCGGCAAGTCAAAATGTTCGCTGTTATATCCGATCAGCAGATCGGCTTTTTCAAAGATCGGCCATAATTGCCCTATTTCATTTTCCGTAAAACTTTGGAATTTTTTTGTTTGCGGGCTGTAAATTGAAATTACAGAAACTTTTAACAGTCTAAAGTCGTTGTTTACTTGGCTAAAACTATTTTGAGTTTCAATATCAAAAACTATTTCAGTAAGCATATTTTCATACTAATACTGTATGATTTAAATGGAATTTTGTCAACTGTGGATAAATCTCTTGCCAATTATTATATACCATATTTTGGCTTAGGGCAATACTATGATATAATGGAGAAGATAATAATTAATATAATTTTGATATGACCAGTAGCCAAAAAATACTTGGATTTTTAATAATTTATTCAGTTTTATTGGTATTTCCACTTTCAGCCAGCGCTTTGTCTGCTTTTGACCCTCATTTTATTATTTCTGACAGTCAAATGCGCAATAACAGCAATTGGTCTGAAAATGATATTCAGAGTTTTTTGCAGAGCAAAGGCAGTTATTTGAGCAAATATAGCACTGTTGACGTGGTTGATGACAAATCCAAAACCGCGGCCGGAATTATTCACAGCGCGGCCGAGCGCTATGATATAGATCCCAAAGTTTTGCTCGTCACTTTGCAAAAAGAACAAAGCCTGATTGACGATGCCGACCCCACTTCCACCCAGCTGGATTGGGCCACTGGCTACGCGGTTTGCGACAGTTGCAGCACCAGTGATCCCAAAGTGCTCAAACACAAAGGTTTTGCCACGCAAGTGGATGACGCCGCTTACACTTTTGATTGGTATTACAAAAACAAAAACGCCGGCAATATCAAACAAATGGGCGTAGCCAATAGCATTGATGGCACAACCGTGATCCCCAAAACATGGGCCACGGCTTTTTTATATACTTACACGCCTCATTTGCATGGCAATGAAAATTTTTGGAAAATATGGCAAAAATGGTTTTCCCAAAATTATCCTGAAGGCACTTTGCTTAAGTCAGCTTCTTCCAGTCAAATTTGGTTGATTCAAAACGGAGTTAAGCGTAAATTTGACAGCCTGTCCGCTCTTATTACGCGCGCTGATCCCAAACTGATAATCACTGTTCCGGACACAGTCTTGACTGCTTACGGCGATGGCGCTGATATCAAACTGCCCAACTATTCAATCCTAAAGCAAAACTCCAATTATTATTTGCTGGATTATGATACCATTCGGCCGTTTGCTTCTTATGATGTGGTCAAAAAGCTCGGCTACAATCCGCAGGAAATAGTGGAAGTAAGCGCTACTGATATTTCCGGCTACACAACCGGCAAAACTATCACGGCCGAAGAATACGCCCCGCAAGGAGTCATCTACAAGATAAGCGATTTTAGCAATCAACTTTATTTAGTTAAAAACGGCGTGGCTTCCCCATTCTTAAATGAATATGTGGCCAAAGCCAATTACAAAGATTTAACAATTGAAACGAAAACAATGGCTGATTTGAAAAAAATGCAAATCTCCGATCAATTAATAAATTTTAAAGACGGCAGTTTGATTAAAGTGGCCGGATCTGATGATGTTTACGCCATTGAAAGCGGTTTAAAAAGAAAATTTGAAAGCGAGAAAACTTTTTTAGTTTTGGGTTATAGCTTAAGCAACGTAATAACAGTGGATAGAGTGAGCGCTTTGATGACGCCGGATGGCGATCTTATTTATGGAGATCAAGCGGTTGACTTGAGTAATTTAAATCTTAATTCATCTTCCTTTGCCGGTGATTTGGCGGTTAATGTTAAGGATCTTTTTGGATCTAAATTACCCGCTTATATTGTGGCTGATTATCCCAGCGGACAAGTTATTTCCGGCAAAAATATTGATACCAGTCGTTCCATCGCTTCTTTTGTAAAAGTTTTGGTGGCCAACGAAGTTTTGGCGCAGGGTTTGGATCTTAACAAAACAACTGTTTACGAAACTGCCAAATACAATGATGACGGTTATACCATTTCCATTGCCAATGGCGCGATTTTGAAAAACAAAGACATACTCAATGCCATGTTAATTGGTTCTTACAATAATTTGTCCAACGCTACCGTGGGCGCGGTTGGCCTGACTAACGCGCAAATGGTTGTCAAAATAAACGCCCGCCTCAAAGATTGGGGCGCTGATAAAACTAAAATTACCGACACCAGCGGGCTTGATGCCGGCAATGTTTCCACGGCGCGCGATTTGTTGAAAATTTTTACTTATATTACCGATCAAAATACTTCCTTGCGCACTATTATGGGTAAAAAAAGGCATGATTTTTACGCCGGCAAACAATTTTCCATTGTCCATACCAATAGCATGAGTTTTGATAATGTTGACTACAAAGTAATCGCCACCAAGACCGGCTTTACCGACGAAGCTCAATCAGTGCTTTATTTATTGATTCAATCAAAAAAAACTAACAAATGGTATTCAATAGTTACTTTGGGCGACCCAAATTATGCCAATCGCTTTGTTGAGTCAGCTCAAATAGCGAAATGGATCGCCAATAAATAACAAATATATGTCTTTAGTCTTCGTCGCTATCACACCTCATCCCCCGCTTTTGATCCCTTCTATCGGCAAAAAAAATTTAGTTAAAGTGGAAAAAACAAAAAAAGCTTTGGAAAGTTTGCAAGAAGATCTTTATTTATCCCATCCTGATATTTTAATCGTTATATCTCCGCATGGCAGTTATTTTAATGACGCTTTCACCATCAACATGAACCCTGTTTATTATTCCGATTTAAAAGAATTTGGCGATATTACCACTAAGCTGGAGTTTAAAGGCGAAATGAATTTGTCTTCATATATTAGAGAAAGCGGAAAAGAAAATAATTTTTCCGTGGCCATGATTAGCGAACCTAAGCTTGATCACGGCAGTATCGTGCCTTTGTATTATTTGACTCCTCATTTGGAAAAATGTGCTATTTTGCCAATGGGTTTTTGCGGGTTGGATTGGAAAACCCATGTTGATTTTGGCTATATGATAAAAAATGATATTGCTAATATTGACAAGCGCGTGGCTGTGATTGCTTCCGGCGACTTGTCTCATGCTTTGCAGACTGACGCGCCTGCCGGCTACAATCAAGCCGGAGAAGAATTTGATAAAAAAATAAGACAGCTTTTGGAGAATAAAAACACGGCGGGCATGCTCCAGCTGGATCCGCAGTTTGTGGCTGACGCGGCTGAGTGCGGTTTTAGATCGTTTTTAATTTTAATGGGCATACTGCGCAATATGGATTTCACTTACAAAGAATATAATTACGAAGCTCCATTTGGCGTTGGTTATTTGACGGCTAATTTTGTCTTTTAATTTTTTTGGATGAATAGTTAACTTAAAAATGACCAAACAGCTAAAAACAATAGTAGCCCAAGTAATTCCTCTCAAGCGTTTTCCGGTCAAATTGGCTTGTTTTGATTATGTTTGTCCGGCTGATATAGCCAAAAAAATAAAAGTTGGCGCTTTAGTTGAAATTCCTTTTAGAAAAGGTTTGTTTTTGGGTTTGGTAATGAATTTTTTTACAACCGACGAAGCCGATTCAGAACAATTAAAAGCAATTAGCCGAATAGTGGCGGATCGGCCTCTTTATTCAGATAAACAAATGGCTTTTTTGCGGGAAATTTCTGAATTTTATTTAACCAGTTTGGGTTATCTCGCTAAAACCAGCTTGCCGGCTTTTAACAAAAAACAGCTCAAAGAATTAGCTGAAGTTCGGCCGTTAAAGTCCGCCAAGACCGTTGGCAAAAAAACTAATATTTTTGTCAAACCCAATTATTTTTTTTATTCCACGACCAATCAAATTAAAGATTATTTACGTGAAAATTTTAATCCGCGCGCTCAAAGCCTTGTCTTAACGCCAGAAATCAATAGCGCTAATCCGGATTTGCTTCCTTGCAAATTAGCTGACCAAACTGTGCTGATAAGCAGCGCTTTAACCAAGCGAAGTTTTTTTGACAGTTGGCTGGAAGTGTGGATCGGGCGCAAAAACATTGTGGCGGGGACGCGCCGATCATTGTTTATGCCATTTACAAATTTGAGCGACATTTATGTTTTGGATGAAGCCAATCCTAATTACAAAAGCTGGGATATGGCTCCGCGAATTAACATTATTCAAGCCGTTATATTTTTGGCTCTTTGTCATGGCGCTCGTTTGCATTTTTTATCCCATACTCCCTCAGTGGAATCATATTATTTTTCCGATCGTCAAGTATATGATTCCACCGGCGATTTAGACGCTGATTTTGCCACGCCGACCAAATTAGTGGATATGCGCGCTGAACGGCGAGAGCATAATTACGGCTTTATCAGCGGCGCCTTGGTTGAAGCGATCAAAAATTGTCCAAACCGCGATATTTTCTTTTTTTTAAACAAACGAGGCACGGCCGGTTATGTCGGCTGTCGCGATTGCGGAACCGTTTTAAAATGTTTGACGTGCGACAATCTTTATACTTACCATGAAGACATCAATTGCTTGGTCTGTCATTTTTGCCAACAAAAAATATCTTTGCCCAAACATTGCCAGCATTGTTCCGGCCTGAATATGGTTATGCTTGGCGTTGGTTCTCAATTGGCGGAGAAAGAAATTAAAAAATTGCTTGGTCAAAAAGAAAATAGGCAAATAATTAGAATAGACAGCGATAATGCCGGCATATTTAAAATAGATCCGGCTGTCAACCATATCTTTATTGGCACTCAATTGGCTTGGAATAAAGTGGATTGGGCGCAAATTGGTTTGGTGGCTTTTTTGGACGCGGACACTTCTTTATTTGTTCCTCAATACAATATTTCGGAAACATTATTTTACTGGTTGCGCGACGCTCAATACAAACTAGGCGCCAAGGGACAACTTTTAATACAAACCAGCCATCCGGACCATCTTGTTTTTAAATCTTTAAACCAACCGACCAAGTTTTATCAATCAGAATTGACCGCCAGAAAAGCCTTGGGTTATCCCCCGTTTTATTTTTTGCTCAAGCTTTTTTACTCTGACACGGATCAAACCGTTGGCAAAATTCAGGCTGACAATGTGATCACTCTTTTAAAACGGTTGACTTTAGGCAAAAATGACGTTATAATACTCGGTCCCATGCCGTCCGTGCCTTATTTTAAGGCCGGAAAGTATACTCAAGTTATTTTGTGTAAAATAAAGTATAATAATTATAAAAGTATTACCAAAACAATTTTGCGCCAATTGCCGGCTGGCTGGAAAGCTGATCCGGCGCCTAATAGCATTTTAACCATATGATTTTACCAATTAAAAAAAATCCCGATCCGATTTTAAGCCAAGTCGGCCTTAAATTATCCAAAAACGAAATTTTTCATCCTGACAGGCAACAATTGATTCAAAATATGATTGCCACCATGTATGCCAAAGACGGAGTCGGTTTGGCCGCTTCGCAAGTCGGTCAATGTTTGCAAATTTGCGTTATTGCCAAAAATTTTACCAATGAACAAAAACAAGATTTAGTTCTTATCAATCCCAGTTTTGTCAAAGCTTCTGTGTTTAAAGAGTGGGATGAAGAAGGCTGTTTGTCCGTACCCAACACTTACGGCCAAGTCAAGCGTTATAAAAAAATAAAAGTCAAAGCTTTGGATATCAATGGTCAAAATATCCAATTTACGGCTCAAAATTTTTTCGCGCGCGTGATTCAACATGAAATTGACCATCTCAATGGCATTCTTTTTATAACCAAAGCTAAAAATTTGCATGAAATTTACAAAGAATAATATGAATTTGGCCAGTATCAATTTTTTTGGCACGCATAATTTCGCTTCAACTGTTTTGGAAAAAATAATTCAGACCGAGCAATTTAAGATTATTCAAGTAATCACTATGCCGGATAAGCCGGCCGGTCGTCATCAAGAAGCGCGCGCCAGCGCGGTTAAGCGCTTGGCTTTGGAAAACGGTCTGACAATCGTTCAGCCGGATAGCTTGCGCCAGGCTGAATTTACAACGCTTGAATCCGATCTTAATATTGTGGTTGATTATGGCTTGATAATTCCTAAAAAAATTCTCCAAAAACCCAAACGCGGTTCTATCAATATCCACCCTTCAAATTTGCCGGCTTACCGCGGTCCTTCCCCGATTCAATCGGTTTTGTTAAACGGCGAACATTCAACAGCCGTTAGTTTTATGATTATGGACGAACAAATGGATCATGGCCCGATTTTGGCGCAAAAGCCAGTCCAAATTGATCCTGATGACACTTATATTGAATTAAACCTTAAGCTGGCTCAAGTTGCTTCTGATATGTTTTTAAACGTCATTTCAGGCTATTTAAGCGGTTTAATCAAGCCTGTGCCTCAAAATGACGATCAAGCCACTTATTGCGCTAGGCTGGAGCGCCAGTCAGGTTTGGTTGATTTTGATCAACCGGCGCCAAAAATATACAATCAATATCGCGCTTTGACTCCTTGGCCCGGATTATGGGTCAGATTAAACGGCAAACGTCTTAAATTGCTCAAAATTCAGCCGGCCACTCTGCCCCTTTTGACTGGACAAATAAAATTTCTTAAGGGATCTGTTTATATCGGCTGTCAAACCGGGTCCATCCAAGCGATGGAATTGCAAATGGAAGGTAAAAAAGCGGTGACGGCCGAATCATTTATCAACGGCAATCAAAAAATCAATGGTTGTCAATTAGATGACCCGCTGTATGAAAAAAAATAGGCAGATTATTGGATTAATTGGCGCTTATTTTGCTTTAAGATTATTTTCTTTTTTTTATTTGCCCGGCTCGCTGACTAATTCCATTGTTAGCGCGCTTATTTTGTCAATGGTTTTTTATTTTTTAATCAAGCAAGATATCAGAGGCTGGCTGATTATTGGCGCGGAAATTATTTTGGGCGGAGTGGGCGGATTTTTGTCAGTCGGACAAATCAGCTTGCGGACATTATTATTGATTTTAACCATTTTGGTTTTTACCGCGCGAACAATCAAATCCAAAACCGGCTTGATTTATTTTAAAAATAATCGTTCAATGGTTTTGTTGATATTAACTTTGTCAGTTTTGGCCGGTTTGAGCGGAATTATGGGGCTGTGTTATAACCATGATTTAAAATTAATTTTCGCGGATGTTATCCCCTATTTATTTTTATTATATTATTTCGCGCTTAAAGCGATTTGGCCGAACAACCAATTTAAATCTTTTGTTAAAAACGCGATCGGCGTGGCCATTTTTGGCAATTTAATGTTAGTTTTGGGCGCGTTTGTTTTTTATTCCAGCGGTTGGGGGCAAATACACGATCAATTTTACAGCTACTGGCGCGATGTGGCCGGCGGAAAAATAACTGATCTGGAAAATGGCTTTTTTAGAATAACGCTTAACGAACATTTGATTTTAATCCCTTTGCTCTTATCTTATCTTTATGATTTGATTAACAAAGTCAAAAGCCGACAGGCTTGGTTAAGCGCCGTTTTTTTGTTGATAATTTTATCAATCAATATCACGAGAATCTATATATTGGCCTTGGTTGTCGGTTTGATTGTCTTGTTTAGTTGGCGTTATTGGAAACGATGGCTGGTTATCGGTTTGTCCGCGGGATTATTATTGATTGCTTCTTTTAGCGCCATTAGTTTGATGGCCAGTCATGGCCAAACTTTGGGCTGGGAATTGTTTGGCGTCAGATTGCAAAGTTTTGTCAATCCGCGCGTTGAACCCAGCGCTTTAAGCCGGATGCTTTTATTGCCTAAAATATTTTCACAAATTAAAACACATTGGTTTTTGGGCAATGGACTGGGCTCGGTGGTAACTGTTTTTAGCCCCGTAACTGGACAAGAAATTACCACGCCCAATTTTGATTGGGGTTATTTGGAAATTTGGGCGGAAATGGGACTGATTGGTTTGTTGGCCTGGCTGGGCTTGATTATTTTTGTTTTAAAAAGCTTATGGATAACAAAAAACCGCGAATTAACAGCGGTTTTGCTTGGCCTGATTGTTATTAATATTACTTCTCCGGCTTTGTTTCATGTCTTAGGCGTTGTTTGTCTGGTTTGTCTAATGGTAAAATTAAAAGAAAAAATTTAATTTTTTATCTGTTGGGCAAAGAATGTTTTTTTATCAGGGCTTGTCTGGCTTGTTGGTATTGTAAAACAGATTTAGTTTTAATAAAAGGCATATTGTAGACAAAAGCCGGCAACCATCGGCTAATACCGGCTCGCTTGCTAACAATTTTTTTATACAGAATCTTGGGAACAAAAACTCCGGTTTTGTTTTGAGCCAGCAATGTCAGCCACAAATCCCAATCTTGAAATCTTTTTAAATCAGGATCAAAACCCGTAAAGTCTTTTCTTCTGATTAAAGAAGTGGTGTCAATATAGTTAAATTTTTTCAATTTATCAGCCTCAAAAGCAAAACTAGGCATTGATTTACAGCCAAACTTATATCCGCAATAAGCATAAGCGCTTTTGGGGCTGGCTAAAAGAGCTTGGCGCAATTTTTTTAGCATCTCCGGGTGAGCAATGGTATCAGCATCCCAAAATATGACTAAATCGCTTGAACTTTTGGCAAAGCCGGCGTTGCGAGCTTGACTGGCTCCTTGATTTGGCTGAGAACTGAATTTTATCAAAGACGGGTCCAGCCCGCTGGATTTTATAATCGCGCTTATTTTTTGTCCCAACCCGTCAGTACTGCCGTCGTCAATAATAATAATTTCCGCTGGCGCGTAAGTTTGGCGCGCGATTGAACGCAAAGAATCAGCCAAAGTATGAGCATGATTGTAAATCGGTATGATAACGCTGATTTTGGCCTTCATAAAGTTAATCCCATAATTTTAAAATTTCTTTATCCCAGGCAAAATTTTGTTTTACCCATTCTTGACCGGCCAAACCCAACGATCGCGCGAATTCAGTTTGCGTCAATAAGTCAGTCATGGTGTTGATAATCGCGTTTGGCTGGCTGATATCAACCACTAAACCGGTTTTAAGATTGACAACCGCTTCTTCAATTCCGCCAACTTGACCGGCTAAAACAGGCCGAGCGCTGGCTGATGCCTCCACAAAAACAGTCCCCCAATCTTCTTCCGCTTCATTGTCAGGGTGAGTCAAAAGAACAAATAAATCAGCCAGTTGGTAATAAATCGGTAAATTTTCTTGAGGCATCAGACCGAGATAGCGAATGATATTTTGCAGGTTATTTTGCTGGATCATTTTTATAAAATCAGCTTTTTTAGGACCGTCTCCGACTATCAGCCAGCATAAATTGGGAATCTTTTGCAATATTTTGGGTAAACAGCTTATCAATCGAGGATAGCCTTTGCCTTCGGACAGGCTGGCTATGGTTAAAATAATTTTTTTGCCTTCCAGAGCCAGTTTCTTTTTTAATTGGCTGATTTGATCCGGATCTTTTTTATCAAAAAATATTTGACTGGGACAAGGATAAATTACTTTGGGTTCAATGTTTAGATTTTCAAAATGACGTTTAAATTCGCTTTGCAAATAATAGCTGTTGACAAAAATCGCTCGCGTCCGTTTGCAAAGCCGTTTAATTTTGAATTTAGCGTAGCTGGAATTTTTTAAACGATTAAAATCACGGCTGTGAAAAATAATCCGCGCGGGCAATCTAAACAAAAAACAAGCCAAGTTTACCGGCCAAGCCACGGTAACGACTTCATGTGTTTGCAAGCAGGTAATTTTTTCTTTTAAAATTATATAAGCCAGTTTAAAGAAAAATAAAAACGGCTGAAAAGAACCTCGGTATATTTTTACTGAAGTGATCTCTTTTTTTGTTTTTGACTTGTCTTTGGCGGTCAAGACAAATAAATTTCCGCGTTCTGTCGGCCAATGACGGGTGATATTAGCGGCAAAACTAGCTGTTCCTCCGACAACAGGCGGGTATTTTTCCGATATTAATAGCGTATTCATAGTTTATATTCAGTTAGGTTGTTTTTTTAAAAAAAATATGGCCAGACGGTTAATGTCTGATTTTTTTACGGCTTGGAAAAGCCAAGACAAACCAAAGTAAATGAAGGCCCCGATTATTATATTGGCCGGCAGATTAATTTGAGAGGATAAATAATAAACCGTCACACCCATGATAACGGCCGGCCACAAGGAACGATTAAAAACTTTAAAAATTGGCCAGACCGGCAGTTTGGTAATTAGTTTAGCTTGACGCGATCCTAGGCCGGCAAATACCAAACTGCTTAACAAAGAAGCTATGGACGCGCCCGTAATGCCGAGAATTGGAATTAATATCAAATTTAAACTTACGCTTATAATCAAAACAGCCGTCAAAATATAAGTTTGGATTTTTTGTTTATCAACCGCGTTAAGCAAAGCTCCGTTGAGAAAAGTGATAAAAGTGAAGAAAAGGCTTAAAGCCAAAATGCGAAAAGGAACGGAAGCGTTCGCGTAATTAGACCCGAAAACTTGTTCAATTATTTGGTCGGATAAACTGACAAAACCAAAAACAATCGGTAAAGAAATGATAAATATATAACGGCAACCTTTTTGGTATAAACGGCTGATTTGGTCGGTGTCAATCTTGTATAAACTGCTAAAAACCGGATAAAGACCGGTGCTTAAAGCGATTGGCAAAAATTGGAAAGCAGTGTTTAATTTAAAAGCTGAACTCCAAAGTCCCAAATCATAATTGCTCAACATTTTGGACATAATAATGGAATCGCTGTAAGAATAAAGGCGGGCGATTAGGCCGGCGGCCGCGAAAGGGATGGCTCCCAGTAAAAAAAATTTTATTATTTTTTTATCAAAAGCCAGTCGCACTTTTATTTTAAGATGGCGTTTGACCATTAAAGCGCTGAAAATAAAATTTAAAAAACTGGGAATGGCATAAGCGATTATTAAAAAATATAATGGCCAAGATAACCATAGAGCCAAACTGCCGATTATCAAAGTCAAAGCTTGGGAGATGACCAATCCAATTGATTCAAAAAATAAATTTTTATTGGCGCGAAAAACAGCATAGAATAAATTATGCAGATTATCAAAAAAAACAGTAAAACCGCATAAATAAATCAAGTTTTTGGTCATAGGCGGATAAGCGGATAAGTTGACCGCGATCACCAATAAGACATAAGTGGCTAAGCCGAACAAAATTTTTACGCTTAAGATTGAATTTAAGTAAGTTTGAGTTTGATCCGTATTTCGCGCGATTTGGCGCGTAAGCATGGCTCCCAATCCAAAATCCGCGATAACCGAAAAAATAGTCGCGTAAGCAATGGCAAAAAAATACAGACCTGTATTTTCAACTCCGACCAGCCTGGCTACCAAAGCAAAATAAGCAAAAGAGATTATTTTTTGTAAGATGGAAGCAGTGGTAAAAAAGGAAATATTTTTGGCTATGCTTTGTTCCATATTTTTCTATTTTACAGTATTTTTATGTAAAAAACAAGCAAAATAAAAAACCTCGGTTTTGCCAGCCGAGGTAATTTTGAAGATAATTAGCGTTTTTTCCACTGTTGTCCGCGTCGGGCGCCGCGTTTGCCCGGCTTTTTTCTTTCTTTAATGCGTGGATCTCTGGTCAAAAATCCTTCCGCTTTGAGAATTTTTTTGAAGTCTTCATCAAATTTAACCAGCGCTCTGGCAATGCCATGCTGAATGGCTACTGCTTGTCCTTTGGTCCCTCCCCCGCTAACTTTTACGCTTACGTCCAATTTTTCTTCCTTGTTAACTTTTCTCAAGGGGGCCAAGATGATATCTTGATACTCAAAATAACCAAGATATTCTTTTAGAGGACGGCCATTAATTGTTATTTTGCCTTCCCCCATTGTAATTAACACGCGACTGGAGGTGGATTTGCGTCGGCCAATGGCGCGGTATTTTTCTTCAATTTTTTCACTTGCGTTTACCATAAAAATTCTAATTAATATTTGATGGTTAATCTTCTCATCCTTTTGGCATGCAACCTATTTTTGGGCATCATTTTGCTGATGGCCAATTTAATCGGCTTGGTAATATCAACCACGGCTAATTTTTTCAATTCAACCGTGCTTATTCCACCCGGATATCCGGTATAGCGATGATATTTTTTTTGTTCAATTTTTTTGCCGGTAATTTTGACTTGGCCGGCATTGATTATATTTACAAAATACCCGCAGTCAATATTAGGAGTATATGTGGGAGAATTTTTGCCCATCAAAATTTTGGCCGCTTGACTGGCCAGACGTCCCAGAGACGCGTCTTTGGCGTCAAGAGTAAAATTTTGTGTTTTTACCGGATTCTTTTTTTGCATATTAAACAAATTCAATTATGGCCTGTAAAGCCCCGTCGCCGGGACGATTAGGCAGTTTGGTTATTCTGGTATATCCGCCGGCACGTTGCGCGTATTTTGGGGCTATTTCTTGGCGTAATTTTTTAATGGCATTATTTGTAAAAAGTTTTTTACCCAATTCTCGCCTTGAAGCCAGAGTATTTTCTTTGGCTTTGGTAATTAGTTTTTCCACTACCGGACGCAGAGCTTTGGCTTTGGCTTGAGTTGTTTTTATTTTTTCATAAAAAATCAAACTCTCAGCCAAATTTATTAAAAGGGCCTGGCGAGCGTCGCTTTTACGATCAAGCGTAGTTTTCTTTTTTTGGTGGCGCATATTATTTTTTAGTTTTGACTTTTTTAGCCGTTGGCTTCTTTTTGTTTTCTTTAGCGGTTTTATTGGCTTTTTTCTTATCCTCGTCAACCTCTGGCTTTATTTCCTCGGTTTGTTCTTCTTCTGTTATTTTCGCGTAATTTGATTGTTCGCTTTCATCGGAAGCGCTGTCAGTCATTTCACCCAAAGTGTTGCTGATAATATTAAAATGATCAGTAATTATTTTTGTGGATTGATAGACGGCTTCGCGCGGACTTAAAACGCCGTTGGTTTCTATTTTTAAATTTAATTTTTCATAGTTGGTAACATCGCCGACACGGGTATATTCTACGCTATAGCCGACATCTTTGACCGGATTATAAAGAGAATCAATGACGATTGTGCCTAAATCATAATCAGCTTTGTCTTTTTCTTCCGCCGGCTTATAGCCTCGTCCGCGTCCCGCTATAATGGTCATTTCAAATTCTTTATCGGTTGTTAAAGTGGCAATCAATAAATCTTTGTTGATAATTTCAGCGTTGGCGTTTGGTTCAATATCGCCAGCGGTTACTTTGCCCTTGCCTTTTTTATTAATTTTTAAAATAACCGGTTCATCAGTAAAAACTTTTACCGCCACTTGTTTTAGATTTAAAATTATATCTACGACATCTTCTTTGACGCCTTCCACTGAAGAAAATTCATGTGAAGTGCCTTTTATTTTAAAGGCTTCTACGGCCGCCCCGGGCAAAGATGAAAGCAAAACGCGCCTTAGAGCGTTGCCCAAAGTTGTTCCGTAGCCAAAAAAGCACGGAGAAATCACCAATTCAGCCGCTACGGCTGACTCGCCTTGTGTGAATTCAACTTCGGAAGGAAGCAATAGTTCATGCATATTAGTAAATATTTACTTATTAAAGTTTGCGTGAATAAAACTCAACTATGGCATTTACTTCAAAACCGCAATTATCAAGAGTCGGTTCATTAAGAATTTTAGCTTCCAGCTTGTCCGGCATAACGCCAACCCAGCTAACCGGTTCGGCTTTGGTCATGGTTTCAACGGATTTGGAAAACAAAGGCTTGGTTTGACTTTTTTTGGCTACGCCGATCACTTGTCCGACTTTTACTCGAAAAGAAGGAATATCCACTTTTTTTCCATTTACTTGAATATGTCCGTGATTAACCATTTGTCTAGCAGCCGCTCTGGAACTGGCCAAGCCCATTCTGAAAACAGTGTTATCAAGCCTGCTTTCCAAAAATCTTAACAAAAAATCTCCGCTGTTTCCTTGTTTTTGAGAAGCTTCTTTAAGATAGTTAAACAACTGTTTATCGCGCAAGCCGTAGATTTCTTTGGCTTTTTGTTTTTCAACCAATTGACGGCCGTAAATTGATTTTTTGGCTCTTTTCTTTTTAAGACCATGCACTCCGGAAGGAAAATTGCGTTTAATGAGAAGGCATTTTGGACCTTGACATTTTTCTCCTTTCAAAAAAAGTTTGGTGCCAACTCGTCGGCAATGGGTGCATTGATTTTTCTGATTGCTTTCCATAGTATGATAGATTTGTTAAAAATTTTACTTATACTCTTCGTCTTTTGGGCGGACGGCAACCGTTGTGCGGAATCGGAGTGACATCAGTTATGGTGGAGACAATCAAACCGTTGGTATTAAGGGCTCTTATCGCTCCTTCGCGTCCCCCGCCAATGCCTTTTATATAAACATGAACTTCTTTTAAGCCATAAGGCAAAGCATTTTCCACGGCTTTTTTTACCACTTGACTGGCGGCATAGGGAGTGGCTTTTTTAGGTCCTTTAAATCCTACTTGCCCGGAAGAAGCCCATGAAAGCACATTACCATTGGTGTCGGTCAAACTAATAAGCGTGTTGTTGTAAGTAGCTTGAATATAGGCGTTGCCGTGAGATACGGCCTTAATCACCTTTTTCTTTTTTTTGACCAGTTTTTTAGCAACTGTTTTCTTGGTAGTTTTCTTTTGTTCATTTTTGGCTACCATATATAATAATTACAAAATTAAATTAAATAAAAAAATTAAGTTTTTTGAGCGGTTGGTTTGCGTCCGCTACCGGTAGTTTTGCGCACATTGCCCCGAACAGTGCGAGAATTTACTCGACTGGTTTGTCCTCTGGCCGGCAAATGACGACTGTGCCTTGTGCCTCGATAGCATTTTATTTCTTTGAGGCGTTTAATGTTGGCTAATATTTCACGACGCAAATCGCCTTCTGTTTTGTATTCTTTTTCTATCACTTGTCTGATCAAATCTTCTTGTTCTCTGGTTAAATCTTTTGTTCTGATATTTTCATCCAAATTGGATTTTTTTAAAATTTCTTCCGCTTTTTTCGGCCCAATGCCAAAAACATAGGTGAGGGCCACTATAATTCTTTTTTCTTTGGGTAAATTTACGCCAGATACTCTCATATTTAACAAAAAATAAATGGATTAACGACTAATTAGCCTTGTCTTTGTTTGTGTTTGGCGGTTTTACAAATTACCACCAACCGTCCTTTACGGCGAATTAATTTACAGTCTTTGCATATTTTTTTGACCGATGCTTTTACTTTCATATTTTTAAGGCCGATTGAGGCTTGGTTACTTATTAAAACAACAAATATCAACCATTACTGTGCGATATCAACGTTTAACATTTTAGTCAAACTACACCGCAATGGTTGATATTTGGATTGTAAAATCTTTAAAATCTATAGTTTATGCGCCCTTTAGTCAAATCATAGGGGGTCATTTCCACTTTTACTTGGTCGCCAAAACTTAGTTGAATGCGATTCATCCTCATTTTTCCAGATAAATGAGCGATAATTTCTTGTCCGCTTTCTAACTTTACTTTAAAAGTTCCAGCTGGCAATAATTCTGTTATCTTCCCTTTTATCTCCAAAAGTTCCTTATTTTTAGCCATTTTGACAAGTATTTAATGACGAGGTCTATTTTAGAACAATATCAATATTTAGTCAAGGCCTTTTTTCAATCTTATACACAGATAATTTAACGCGTCCAATCAGGCTTCCAGTCGGGGTTTTTTGTAGATCCAATATTTGTATAAAAAAAAGTTCCAACAGGCTGACAAAAATATATTGGCGATTCTAACCAATAAATAATTAAATCCGTAATGTCCGTTAAAAAACCACATCCAAATAATTGAAACAATATAATTAAAGCCGGCCAAAGAAGCAAATTTTATAATCTGGCCGGAAATCATATGGGTGCTTCTAAATGTCCAAAATCGGTTAAGCAAAAAAACATAGTTTAAAACTATGAGCTGATTGATGACGACACCATAAACTGGCGAAAGATGAAAAAAATTAATGAACAAAAATAAACTGCCAATATCCAATACCAAAGCTGAAGAACCGATTACGGCATATTTTATAAATTGCCTACGCAAGGACCAGAGATGAAGAATTAATTTTTTAAACATAATTTTTAATTAATTTCTCTCAAAATCGCTTTTATTCGTCTCACTCCAGAACTGGAGGCTTCTTCTTTGATAATGTGAAAATCACCCAATAAACCGGTGCGCCGGACATGCGGACCGCCGCAAATTTCTTTGCTAAAAGTCGGATAAGTCGGATCTGCCTTGGGCGCTAAATTCGGCTGGCCAACCGTATAAACTTTGACAAGATCAGCGTATTTGTCAGCAAACAATCCAATCGCGCCGGCTTGTTTGGCTGACTCTACGCTCATTTCATCGCAATTAACAGCGTAATCAGCCTTAATAGCCTGATTAACCAAATCTTGAACAGCTTGCAATTCTTGCGGTGTCATTTTTTGCGGATGAGAAAAATCAAACCGCAAGCGAGAGGCATTGATATTACTGCCTTTTTGTTCAACATGTTGTCCCAAAATCGCGCGCAAAGACGCGTGCAAAAGATGAGTGGCCGTATGATATTTTTTGGAAATTTCACTGGCATCAGCCAGACCGCCTTTAAAACGCTGACCGGCGCCCAAACGAGAAAGATCTTGATGGATTTTCATTTCACTGTTAAAACCAACACTGTCAACCTTCAAGTTATTTTCTTTGGCCATTTCCATGGTCATTTCCAAAGGAAAACCATAGCTTTGGTATAAATCAAAAGTTTGTTTGGCGCTAATAGTATTATTCTCAACGCCGGCTTGTAAAATTTGTCCAAATTTTTTTAAACCTTTTTCCAAAGTATTTCTAAATTTGCTTTCTTCTTGGCTGATTTCTGTCATTACGAAATCTCGTTTTTGGCTGACGGTTGGATAAATATCAGCAAAAATTTCAATTACTTTGCCGGCCAATTGAGCGCAAAAATTGTTATTGATATCTAAATCATGTCCGGCGCGAATAGCGCGCCTAAGCAAGCGCCTGACAATATAGCCTTGATCGGTGTTGCTTGGGCTGATTCCGCGTTCATCACCTATAATCATTACCGCGCTGCGAATATGATCAGCCATAACGCGCATGGCTTTGGTTGTTTTAATATCAAGCGCGTAAGGCCGTCCGGAGATCTCTTCAATCGTCTGAATCAACGGATAAAGAGTATCAATCTGATAAACATCATGGAGATGATTTAAAACAACCAAAGTTCTTTCCAATCCCATGCCAGTATCAATATTTTTTTGGTTTAATTCTTCAAAAGTATTATTGATGGTTTTGTTATATTTCATTAAAACAATATTCCAAATTTCCAGCCAATTATTAGGATCAGTGGCCGGGTTGCTGGACTCGGGCGGCAAAGCTGACGAGCCAATCCAATAATATATTTCCGTGCAAGGACCGCAAGGACCGGTAATACCGGCCGGACCCCACCAATTGCCTTCTCTTTCCAAAACGCCGTTGGGCATTTGAGCTATTTTGTGTTTGGCTACTCCGCAATTTTGCCATATTTGAGCTGAATCCAGATCAATGTGAAGATTGTTAAACCGTTTGTCTCCGCCAAAAACAGTGACGGACAGATGTCGCGGGTCAAGATTGAGCCAGTGAGCGCCAGTGACAAATTCCCAAGCCCAAACAATGGCTTCTTTATTAAAATAATCGCCTAACGACCAATTGCCCAGCATTTCAAAAAAAGTGCAATGGCTCAAATCACCCACTTCATCAATATCGCCGGTGCGCACGCATTTTTGGATATTAGTCAGGCGATTGCCTTGCGCGTGTTTTTCGCCCAGCAAAAAAGGCACCAATGGGTGCATGCCGGCGGTGGTAAACAGAACCGTGGGATCATTTTCCGGAATCAAAGACGCGCTGGAAATAATTTGATGTTTTTTTGACGCAAAAAAATCCAGGTATTTTTTTCTTAATTCAAGAGCGGTAATCATATTTTATCTAAAAACTTTAACAGCCACAAAAACCAATACCGCGGCTAAAAATAAAAAGAAGAATTTTGCTCCAATAAAACTGAATAAGTCCATAAAAATATAATTAAAAAAACGATTATTTTCAAATTTTTTAGGCTATTTCTCCGCCACCCAGACAAACCCCTGACTGATAAAAAACAGCAAACTGGCCGGCTGGCGCGATAGTGGTTTTTTGAGCTAATTTTACTTGGCCTGAATTATTTTTATTATTTTTGTCAATCTCGCCTTTTAACATTAAGCCTTGATGGCGCAGGCGCACTAGGCATTGTAAAGGAAAATCAGGTTTTTGTCCACTTATCCAATTGATATTTTTGACCTTAAAATTTGTCATATAATAAGCCGGGTCATCTTCATAACCGACCACCAGAGCGTTGGCAGATTTTATTTTTTTTAACACATATAAAGGCCGTTTGGAATGAACCGCGCCAATATGACGCTGGCCGATTGTATAAAAAGGCAGGCCATCGTGTTGGCCGATTAATTCTTCGGAGCCGGACAGATAAATCGGACCTTTTTTTTGCTTAAGGCGGGTGGCTAAAAATTTTTTCATCGGCACTTTACCCACAAAACAAATTCCCATGCTTTCTTTTTTATCGGCTGTCGGCAGTTTAAATTTAAGAGCCAATTGGCGAACTTGCGGTTTATAATATTTACCGAGCGGAAAAATCGCGCGTTTAAGCTGATTTTGATTGAGTTGATGCAAAAAATACGTTTGATCTTTGGCAGTATCTTTCGCGCAAGCCAATTGCAATTTAGCGCCAATTTGTTTGATTTCAGCATAATGGCCGGTAGCCAAATAAGAAAATCCCAGTTTTTTCGCTTGAAACAACCATGAACCGAATTTAATAAATTTATTGCACAAAATATCAGGATTGGGAGTAAGCCCTTGTTTGTATAAAGCAAACATTTTTTTTAAAACCAAATTTTCATATTCTTTTTGAAAATTTAATTTCAATAAAGAGATGCCTAATTTGGCGCACACGCGCAAAGCGTCTTGATAGTCCGCCCGCCAGCATTGGCCCTCCGCTTGACTATAATTAACCATATAAGCGCCAGTGACATCATAACCTTGGTTAACCAAAAGAGCGGCCGATACGCTGGAATCCACCCCGCCGGACATAGCCACTAAAATTTTTTGTTTTTTATTATTTTTAATCATGCCCTAATTATAAGGGAAAAACAAATTTTTGACAATAAAAAAACCTCTCTTGCCCGCCTGCCCGAAGGAAGAACTAAGCGAAGAGAGGTTTAAAATCACAGTTTCGTTAGTTGGAACGATTCTGACGATAACAGTCTCGGCAATATACCGGGCTGTCGCCTTTTGGTTGGAACGGTAATTCAGTGATTGCCGTGCCACAGCCAGCGCATTTTACGTTTACTTGAAACATAGTGCGTTGGAATCCTCCGCGTGCGCCGCCACCGTTGTTATTCCGTTTATTTTGACGGAATTCGCGGTTGCAGTCAGCGCAGTAAACTGGACGATCGCCAGAAGGCATAAAAGGCAATTGACTGATGTGAGCATTGCATTTTGCGCATTGTAGATCCACATCATACATTTGCCTGTCGTCATTGTAAGCCATAGCTAAATTCTAGTTTATTCCCAAAATGTTATTTGAGATGTTTATTATTACGACCTATTTTGGGACTTAACTAAATTTGTAGCTAATGGCTAGCTAATTTAACTAAATACCCTTATTTGATTAATATCTTAATACTAATTAGTAAAAAAGTCAATAGCCTTTTTATATTTTACTCAAAATTATTTGCGCTTGGATGATAAGTTCAGAAGCGCTATAAAACAAGCCAAATTTTTCTTTTAGCTTATCTCCGGCCAAACCATTGATATAAATGGCTTGACGAGCGGCTAAAAAAGGATCTGATTTGGCGCATAAAGCCGACAAAAGTCCGGCTAGGACATCGCCTGTCCCCCCTTTGGTCATGCCGGCGTTGCCAGTGGAATTGGAATAGGCTTGCCCGTTTTGAATGACATAATCAATCGATCCTTTGATAACGATCACAGCCGGACATGTTTTGGAGATGGCTAAAGCCTGAGCCAAAGAAAAAGGCCGATTGAACATTGAACTGAATTCTTGATGGTGCGGAGTGATAACGCAATTTTTATTTAATAATTCCGGTTTAACCACTCGCAAAGCGCCGGCATCCAAAACCATTTTTTTCTGTGGATATTTTTTTAATAAATTATTAACCAATTGTCCGGTTTTTTTGTCCGGCATTAACCCCGGACCGATTAAAATACACTCTGCTTCTTCAATAGTGGCGAGCAAATCTTTTTGATCTATATATATGAATTCCGCCAGTTTTGAACGCAAATTTTTGATTAAGGAAAAATTTTCAAGAGTGGTATAAACATAAACAAAATCAACCATTTTAGACGCCATGGCCGCGCAAAGATAAAAAGCGCCGTGGTATTTTTTACTGCCGGCGATGATCAACAGCCGGCCATTATCTCCTTTTCTGCTCTCCTTGGCCGGTCGATGAATAGTCTTGAGAATTTTTTTGGTTATTTGTTTGATTGGCATAAATTAGTTTAAATCAATCACTTGATCCGGCTTAATATCGGTCATAACCGGCGCGCTATCTTGAACCAAAGCATCTTCTTTGATAAATCCCAGTTCGTCCGTCGGTTGGGTTTGAGTATTTTTTCGCGGTTGATAAAATTTGGAACTTTCTTTGATGGTTTGGGTTTGAAGCGGTAAAATATTGGGAGTTTTTATTGTGGGCGGTTGTTTTTGAATGATTTGGGGCTTGGTTGACTCTTCAATTGTTTTTTTTGCTTCTACGGATAAAGCCGTTAGAGAAATGCCTTTTTGTTTTGTGTCCACAATTGATTGAAATTGATTAAGTGGCTTAATTAATGGAAAATTTGTTTTATTAGCTAAGCGTTTTTTAAAGTTTGGTTTTTTTGTTTGTTCAAACTTGGGCGCCTTAAATTGTTTTTTGGGAAAATTCGTTTGGCTGGTTTGTGGCCTGTTTTTTCGTTCGTCGCCCGAATCGTTTTTCGCGATAGGAAAACTTTTTACAGCCGGTTCAAATTCAGCCCTGTCGGCAATGTTCGCTTGCTTATCTTCACTGTCATTGTCGTCGTTGTTATCGTCATCTTCCTTAATCTTTCCGCTATCATCTTCTTTTGGAATATCTTCCAAAATCTCCATTCCGCTCCAACGGGCTATCTTATCCTCAATTTTATTTTGTTCCACGGCGTATCTTTCTCTTGAAACTTTGATTATTTTTGAAGCGGAGTCAGTCGGTTGGCCAATTGGCGGAAGCGTAACCGCGCTAAATGGCTTGGAAGAAACACCGTCAATCATTAATTTTAAATATATTTGATATTTAGTGAGATTAATCAGATCTTCTTCCACAAAAACCGGCGCGAACTCTTTGGCCAAAATTTCTGAATCAGTGGAGCCAACCCGAAAAGCAATGGTAGTGCCCACATTGCCGATAACCGCTTCGCGCACGGTTTCATCAAGCTGTTCCATGTATTGATGGGCCAAAGTAAGGCTTAAGTGGTATTTGCGCGCTTCTGATAAAATATTGGCAAAACTTTCAGTGGCAAAGTTTTGGAATTCATCAACATATAGAAAAAAATCAGACCGACTCTCTTCCGGCATGTCCACCCTTTCCATGGCTGATAATTGGAGCTTGGTGATAAGCATTCCGCCCAACAGTCTGGAATTATCTTCGCCAATTCGCCCTTTAGACAGGTTCATTATAAATATTTTTTTATTGTCCATGATTTGGCGAATATCAATGCGCGATTTGACTTGAGCGACTATATTTCTGATTACTGAAGCGGATAAAAATTGGCCGATTTTATTTTGGATTGGAGCAACCGCTTCTTGAGCGTAGCGATCATTATATGAAGCGAATTCATTAAGCCAAAAGGCTTTTACCACCGGATCTCTGACATTGCGCACAATGCGCCGGCGATAATTTGCGTCAGCCAGCATGCGGTTGATGCCGAGCAAAGTCGTGCCCGGAAAGTCAAGCAAAGCCAGAATGGTATTATTTAAAATATATTCCATGCGCGAACTCCACATGTCTATCCATATCTTTTTGAAAATCCCCATCAAACCGGAAGCAACCAAGTGTTTGTGGTCCGGATTGATAGTTTCCAAAATATTAAAGCCGATTGGATAGCCAACATCCGCCGGATTAAAATAAACAACATCATTGATGCGATTCGGCGGTATGAAATTGATAATTTTTTCAGCTGTGTCTCCGTGCGGGTCTACCAGTCCGACCCCATGACCGGCGTAAATATCGTTGATAATCATGTTTTCCATCAAAGTGGTCTTGCCCATGCCCGTTTTTCCAATTACATACATATGCCGACGTCGATCATCGGTTTTAATTCCAAATTTGCGATTTAAATTTCTGTAATTGGTGGAACCAAAAAAATTCACTTTCGGATTGGCGTGGTATTGTTCAGACATATTTTGAGCTGGCTCTGGCATGTAAAAATTCGCTTATGATAATATTATAGCAAATTTTTACAGAGTTGAATAGTTTGCCTATAAATTTACAGTTTAATTTTATACAGTCTCAAGCTATTGCCGACTACCGCGATATCGGACAAACCCATGGCGGCCGCGCCAATCATCGGACTGGCAATACCCAGCACGGCCAGAGGGATGGCTAAAATATTATAAAAGAAAGCCCAAAATAAATTTTGTTTTATTATTCCGAAAGTTTTACTTGATACTTTAACGGCTTCAACCGCTGCCAAGGGATCGGAATTCATAATAATGATGTCGCCTGATTCTTTGGCAATATCCGTGCCCGAACCCATGGCCACTCCCAAATCCGATTGAATTAAAGCTGGCGCGTCATTTATTCCATCGCCAATAAAAATTACCTGACTGTCTTTTTGAATATCTCTGACTATTTTTTGTTTGTCATTTGGCAAAATTTCAGCGTAATATTCTTGTATTCCCAATTCATTGGCCACGTTTTTGACTGTATTTTTATTGTCACCGCTAATCATGATTATTCTAAAATTCATTGCTTTAAAAGCGTCAATTGCCTCTTGGGCGTGTTTTTTAATTTCATCCGCCAGCAACAAGGCTCCGATTATGTCCGCTCCACGCGATATGAAAAGAATTGTTTCGCCGTTTTCTTCGCGATCCGATAATAATTTTTGCGGCCAACTGGCGTCAAGTCCGTTATTTCGCATTAACCGCTCATTGCCCAATAATAATTCCAATCCATGACTTTCACATTGAGCTTTAATTCCTTGACCGCTTATTTCCTTAAAGTTTGTCACGGAAATTAATTCCGATTTTTTTTCTTTAGCCAGCCGGCTAACCGCTTTTGACAAAGGATGCTCCGAATGTTCCGTCAAAGAAGACGCTATTTTGATTAATTTTTCTTTGGAAAAATCAAATTTTTCATTAATAATAATCTCTTTCACTTTTGGTTCTCCTTTGGTCAAAGTGCCGGTTTTGTCAAAAATAACCGCCCTTACTTTATGGGCTTTTTCAAAGCTTTCTCCGCCTTTGATCAATATTCCTCTTTTGGCGCCAACACTGCTTCCCACCATTACCGCCATTGGCGTGGCAATGCCAAGAGCGCAAGGACAGGAAATAATCAAAACAGCGATGGCGTTGATTATTCCGGCGGTCAGATTACCGCCGATTAACCACCAGCCCATAAAGGTTAAAAATGACAAGCCAATGACCGTGGGCACAAAAATACCGGCTATTTTATCCGCCAATTTTTGGATTGGCGCTTTAAAAGCTTGGGTTTGCTCCACTGTTTTGATTATTTGCGCCAAAGTGGTTTCGTGGCTGGTCTTGGTTACTTTTATTTCCAAAATTCCATCTTTATTCAAAGTGGCCGCAAAAACCTTATCAGCGTTTTTTTTATCAACCGGCAAGCTTTCGCCGGTTAGCATGGATTCATCAATCGTGGAGCGACCGCTTGTTATCAAGCCGTCCAATGGAATTTTTTCGCCGGGCTTGACCAAAATTATATCGTTGACTTTCACTTCGTCAATGGCCGTCATTATTTGGTTTTTATCTTTTATTACTCTGGCTTGTTTGACGCCCAATTCCATTAATTTTTGCATGGCCAAGCCGGCCCTTTTTTTTGTTTTTGTTTCCAGATACTTGCCCAAAAGTATCAAAGAAGTGATTGTGGCCGCGCTTTCAAAATATAATTGCCGATTGGCAAACATGGCATACAAACTGAAAAAATAGGCTGATAGCGTTCCTAAAGAAATCAAAGTGTCCATGCTGGCGGAAAAACGCTTTAATTGCTTAAACGCGTTAACGTGAAAATCCAAGCCAAAGATAAACACCACTAAAAAAGCCAAAATATTTTGCGTCCATTTTGTGTTGGAAATATCCAAAAAATTTCCCGGAATTTGCCAAGGCCAAAACATGCCGACAAAGACAGGTAAAGTCAATATGATAGACAAAAATACTTTAAGCCGTATTTTTTTGTCCGCTGATATTTTAATTTTTTCATTTTTTTGACCGTTTTCTTCTTCAATTTTATAACCCGCTTTAACAACGGCTGTGTCCAAAATTTCGCGCTTGAGTTTTTTTTCATCATAATCAACTACGGCTTTTTGAGTGGAAAAATTAACGCTGGCTTGTTTGACACCGGGCAATTTGTGAAAAGCTTTTTCCAACTTAACGGCGCAAGTGGCGCAATGCATGCCTTGAATTTTTATTATTTCTTTTTTCATATATTAGATATTATCATAAACAATGAATTTTCCTCTGACCATGCCCATCCAACAACTGAAATTCAGGTCGCCTTTTTCTTTGGGAGTAAATTCCACGATATTCTCCCCTATTTGTAATTTTTTATTGATATTTAAAGCCGGCATGATAATCGCGTTAGTGCATCCGGTCATTTGTTTGACATTGATAACCCATTTTACGGGAACGCCTTTTTTGATCGTAAAGGTGTTAGGTGAATAGCCGGAATAATCCACGTTCATCACCACTATCTGTTTATTATCTTGTTTGACGGTTGAGCCGGTTTTTTGCTGGGAAGCCGGATTGATATTTATTCCAGCCAAAGCCAAGCCGGAAGCAAAAGTATAAATGGAAAATAAGACAATGAGCAAACCGACGACTATTTGTAAAACAACCATTTTTTTGTTTTTGAAACGAGAAGTGGTAATGCCGATCAAGCTTAAAACCGGCAAAGTTCCCAAAGAAAATAAAAACATAATCAAGGCTCCGGACCAAAAACTGCCGGTTGAAATGGCAAATAATTGTATGCTCTGGGTAAATCCGCAAGGCAGAAAAAAAGTAAAAGCCCCCAAAAGCAGAGGCGCTGTTTTGTGTTCTGATTCCTTTAATTTAGTCCAGATTTTTGAGGTTGATTTGGGCAATCTCAAACCCAATCGGCCAATATTGGGTATTAAGCCGATTATATTTAATCCGAGCATTATCATTATTAAAGCGACTATTACCGTAAACCAACCGATAAAAGCGTTAGATAGTTTAATCCAACTGCCCAGCCAGCCCAAAAAACCGCCTAAAATAAAAAAGCTGCCTAGCCGGCCGATATGAAATAACAAGTGAGGCTTGACGCTGGTTTGGTAAAAACCGCCTGTTATTTTGTATTTGGAAGCAAAAGACAACACCACCCCTCCCACTACCGCCAAGCAGGATGACAAAGAAGCAATCACCCCCACCAAAACAGCCACGCCATAATTGTAATTATTGCCGGATATATTGATCCAATTTAACAATCCCAAAGTCTTTAATATTTTGTAAAAGACAAGCAAAACACCAAAAATCAAAAAAGAATAAAACCATTGTTGGCGCGAAGGTTTTTGTTTGATATTCGCTAACGGCTGAAGCGAAGCTTGATAACCCAAATTTTCAATGATTTTTTTCAATTGTTCAAATTTTATTCTTGGCTCATGAATAATATTGGCTTGTTTTTTTATATGACATACTTTGGCTTCAATTACGCCGTCAACAGCCTTTAATTCATCACCAATAATCATTTCGCATGAAACACAGGTCATGCCTGCGATAAATATTTTTTTGCTAACGGGCTGTTCTTTTGGCATAAATTTGAAATTATTTATTAGATAGTTTGGTAACTTGTAAAATTTCCTCAATCATGTCGCGTTGTTTGGCTAGATTTTTGGAAGAAACGGCTTGACGAAAACAGCCGTTCAAATGACCGACCATTAACTGCTGATTGACGGATTTTAACAAGCCGATAACCGCCAAATTTTGTTGCATCAAATCTATGCAATATTTGTTTTCTTGAGTCATTTTAATTATCTTGGCCAACAGGCTGGCTGATTTTTTTAGATTGACAAGAGTATTCTTCTTGTAATCTAACAAAGTGCTTTCCATAAAGTTTAAATTAGAATAAATTATTTTCTCCATATACCTATACCATAGGTATGGGTATACTACTCTTAAAAATAAAGCCTGTAAACAAAACTTATCCACAGGCTTTAAACTTCAAGCTCCTAAATGGTTAGTTAGATTTCATTTAATTAAAAACTATTTGATAATTTCCACTTGATAAGTTTGGATTTCCAAATTCCCCTTTTGCCATTCATCGCTTGGCAGTCCGGCTTTACGGCACAAAGATGATAAAAATTCTCGTTTATTCGGCAAATCCTGCCAAACTTGAGGAAGATAAGTTGCTTGTTTTATGCCTGATTTAATGATAACGCCGTCTTGGTTTGGCTGAAGCTTCTCTAACATCTCATCAATTTTCTGATAATGCATTAATCTTGGCGCAATCAAAATTGAAACTTCAATTTTAAGCTGTTTAAATTCTTCTTTTGTAAGCGGGTTAAAACGGTTATCAAAAAAACCGGCGTTAATCGCGTTGTCAATAATATCCAAATATAAAGATTGCGTGGGAATAGTATGGCCGACGCAACCGCGCAAATTGCCGGCAATAGTTAAAGTGACAAAACAAGCTCTGTGTTCAAGCAAACATTTGTCAATCACTTCCTTCTCATCTAAAATCAAAGTTTGGCCGGTATTAAGATAGCGCTCAATAGATTGACGCGCCATTTGGATTATATTTTTTTGACAAGCTTGATCCATAATTATTAAAAGCCCCCTCATGATTGAGGAGGCTTTTAAAGATATTATTTAGTACCCACGCGTTCAAAAGCGCGCAATATTTCCAGAGGTATGGCAAATATTACGGTATTAGACTGGTCGGAACTTAAATCATTTAAAGTATTTAAGGTGCGCAGATGCAAAGCTCCGGGCTGAGCATGGAGAGTGGCCGCCGCTTTAGCCAAGTTTTCCGCCGCGATCACTTCACCGCCGGCTTTGATGATAACCGCGCGTCGTTCACGTTCGGCTTCAGCTTGTTTGGCAATCACTCTTTGCATATCATCCGGCAAAATTACATCTTTGAGCTCCACGCTTTCCACTTTAATTCCCCACGGGTCGCTGGCCGCGTCTACAATTTCTTTGATGCGCTGGGCGGCCGCGTCGCGGTTAGCCAGCAATTGATCCAATTCCATTTCTCCCACCACATTGCGCATAGTTGTTTGCGCCAACTGGCTGACGGCATAATAAAAATTTTCCACTTCCAAAAATGCTTTCGCCGCGTCAGAAACTTTGTAATATATAACGGCGTTGATTTTGGCGGAAACATTATCTTTGGTAATAGTCTCTTGCAAAGGCACATCCACGGCTTTGACGCGGATATCCACTTTGGACATGCTTTGAAAAATCGGCAGAATCAATCTCCAACCCGGATCTACAGTGCTAATATATTTGCCCAACATAAACTTTACTCCGCGTTGATATTGTTCTACCTGCCTAATACTGATTAAAATAATTACCCCGACCACTATTAGTATGTAAACTAAGGCCATATAGTTTAAATTAAGAATGAATTAAATTTTTTACATGGTCGCGAGCAATCGCCCAAGCGGCCAAGCTTGTTCCATCATTGATTTCCCCTCTTTTGACCATGATTTCAAATTCATCAATCCGGCGAACTATCACTTCAATTATTTCTCCTTCTTGCGGGGTCGGCTCTTGTTGATTTTTGATTTCATCATCCACAAAAACATTGATTTTATGCTGGCAAAACGCGTGCGCCGGCTCAAATTCAGCTATTTTCATGGGATTGCCGGCTGTAAAACCGGTTTCTTGCAATAATTCTCTTTTAGCTGTGTCCAAAGATGTTTCGTCGGCTTTGGATCGGCCACAAGGAAATTCTATATTGTATTTATCATGTAAATAACGGTATTGTCTGACTAAAACCAATCGACCATCCCCTAAAACCGGAATAATCAAGCTCGCCGGACCAATTTGCGCGTAGTAATAATCTGTTTCTTGATCATCAGCCAGCAAATAATGATCATGTTTATATGACCACCAAGGGTTGGTATGCAGAATCTCCGTAGTTATTTTTTTTAATATTGGCATGAATTATTATATATATAACCATTATATAATTAAGTTTATAACCATTATATAATTGTTACGCTCATGGCGCTTCACGATGTCGCTTTAACAATTATATAATGGTTATAAAAAATTCACTTGTAAATTTAATTTCTAGCTGATTATCTATTCCATCAATTTGGCTACTTGTTTAACATCCAATTTGCCCGGATTTTTAATTATGGAATGAATTGAACCGCCTTTATCATCTTGATATCTTGGCAAAATATGCCAATGAACATGCTTAACCACTTGACCGGCTATTGAACCATTATTAATTCCAATATTACATCCATCCGGCTTAAGCGCTTTTTGTAATTTGTCCCAAGTCATTTTTATGGCCAAACTTATTTGCGCCCATTTTTCAGCCGGTAAATCGCTTAAACTCTCATAATGCTGTTTGGAAATTACGACGGTATGCCCGCTGGCATGAGGAAAAATATCCAAAAAAGCCAAGGTATTTTCATCCTCATATACTTTATAGCTTGGTATTTGGCCTTTGGCTACTTTACAAAAAAGACAATCCATATAAATATCTTGGTTCTAATTTCTTTTATTATACATATAAATTGGGCGATTGGCAACAGTCGCCACTGGAGTAAACAAACCTGAATTCTGGCTAAAACCGACAAAAAAACAAGCCTCGGCTTTGGTCAAAATTAGACCCCGCTCAAATTCTTCTTTAGTTAATTTTTTACCCAAAGAATTATATAAATCCACTCTTTGGGGCTGGGCAAAATTTTCGTTAATCGGAAATCCTCCGCCGATTATTTTTTTGTTGGAAAAATATTCTAAAGCCAAGAGAGGCATAGTATCGCTAATCACGCAGACTTCGTTTTGATCTTTTACTTGTTCAAACACATATCGCATAGCTTGAAAGTCAGCCAAAGATATTGATTTGGCGTCCGGACCAAGCGAATATGACATAGCCAAAATGAAACAAAAAAAGGGAATCATAAAAATTTTAAACCAATAACGAACCGAACAAGATATTTTTAAATAAAAGTCCGACAAGCCGGCCGAAATTAAGGCAAGCAGGCTTATAGCCAGTACCATATCCAGCCGACGCGAAAGCAAACGGTCGCCGGATAAAACATAAAAACCGACTAAATAAGAAATCCAAATAAATAAAACAAAATAAGCGACGAAATTCATCGTCAGGTTATCTTTTTTAAGTAAAACAAAAAAACCTTTAATTGTGAAAACAAATAAAATCAGCATTATAATCGGAATAAGAATTATCAAATGAGTGAAAAAATTTTCCACAAAAGAATCATATGGAACTTGATTAAAAACAATATTTCCGCCCCAAGCGTCATTTACCAATGGACCAATTGACAAATAATATCCGCTAAAATTTGCCAAACAGGTTTTTAATCTTTCCACTAAGCCTGTTTGATAATAACTGTATCGCGTAAAAAATTCAAAAGCCGGCAATACCAAGCCGATAATTACTCCGGTCAGAACGGACCATAACTTTTTTTTAAGATGACTTTGACTATTTTTATTAAAAAAAATAACTATTTCAGCCAACAGCCAAGCCAACCAACCAAGTAAAAAATACAACGCATAGCCAAACAAGCCTAAAACCGACAGGCAAAGCAAAATCATTCGTTTATTTTTGGATGGTTTTTGTAACAGGCTAAACAACAAAATCAAGAAAAAAATCCAAAAAATGAAACCAAATGAAACCGGCAAAGTCATGGCTCCCAGTGATTGAAGCGGAAAAAAAATAAAAGAAAGCCAAACCGCCAGCAGACTGGCTGGTCGTTTGGCCCCCAAACGAACACTGGCTTCATAGATTAAAAGCGGAACAAAAAAACTAAACAAAATCACTAGTAGCCATTTGTTAATATTAATTAAGGAAAATTTTGTAAAAAGAAAAAGCAAGGATTCTGCCGTCCATAAATTGTTATAACTTAATTCACCCGGGTTGAGCCGTTGAATGATGGTTTTGGGATTATCATCATACAAAATAACTTCAACTTTTTGACCAGTCAAAATTTGCCCTTCTTGGGCCATATGACGCCATTGATCAGCGCCCCAAACCAATTCGTTGGTCAAAGGCAGATAGCTATGCAATAGAAAAGAATGTAAAATCAATAAAAATAACAAAGTTTTGGTTGATAATCTGGAAAAAATCAAACCGGCCAAAATTAAACTGGCTAAGGCAAATATATAAATATAATAACCCTGAATGACTTGCCATGGGCTGGACAGAGATGAATGATTCAAAAAAAAGGTTGAAACATAAGGCAAGGTTGAGTGTAAAATGACCAGCCCGGCCACAAACAAAATAAGATACGCGATTACGGCTATTATAATAAAAATTTTTGTCTTTTTAACCGCTGGAAATGATATTTTATGTGGCGCGGATAACGGAATATTTTTTGTCTGTCCAAAACCTTTAAAAATAAATTGTAAACAGCCGTTTAAAATAAAAATTGTTCCAATCTGCGCCCAACCTAATTTGGAAAAAAAAATAAAAATTCCGCCAATAAAAGACAAAGTATAAAAATTAAGCATTATGGCGATAGCTCTGGTTCGCCAAGCTTTTTTTTTAAATTCAAAAATATTTATCAGCCATTTTTTCGTCCAACCTGAACATAGCCAAAAATACGCTAGAACCAGTATGATGCTGATTATTCTCATAAAAACCCTTAATATTAACGATTTTAGTATAACATAATTGAGGAAAGCTTGACAAACTAAAATTTCGCTATTTTGCTTTTTTAAGCCCAGGAGTTTATGCCCAGCTTTTCCCCACGCAAACTTGCGTTAATTCTGTATTTTAGATAAAATTACAAGCGTTATGGCTAATTCAAATGAACAATTAGACAGAATTCCGCCACAAAATCTAGAAGCGGAAATGTGTTTGCTGGGTTCTGTGCTTTTGGACAGCGAAGCCATGCTTAAAATTGGCGACATTATAGATATTGAAGATTTTTACAAAAACGCTCATCGCCATATTTTTGAAGTCATTCTTGAATTATATCAAAAAAACGACCCGATTGATTTGTTGACTGTTAGCAATCGGCTAACTGAAAAAAATCTTTTGGAAAATGTGGGCGGACAAGAATATTTGGCCAAATTGGCTAACGATGTGCCTACAGCCGCTCATGTGGCTAATTATGCCAATATTGTCCACAAAAAAGCTACTCGCCGGCGTCTATTAACAGCCTCACAAGAAATTACCAGACTGGGGTATAAAGAAGACGAAGAAATTGAAGGATTGCTGGATGAAGCGCAAAAACATTTATTTGGCGTTTCCAATAATTTTCTTAGGCAAAATTTTGTGCCTATTCGCGGTGTTTTATCCGAAGCCTTTGATCGCATTGATGAATTGCACAAAAACAAAGGCAAATTAAGAGGATTGCCAACCGGCTTTCCCGATTTGGATAATATTTTAGCGGGCTTGCAAAGATCTGATTTGATTGTCCTGGCCGCTCGCCCCAGCGTGGGCAAAACTTCGCTGGCGCTGGATATTATCAGACAAATTGCCACCAAACAAAAAGTTTCCGTCGGCCTATTTTCTTTGGAAATGAGCAAGGAACAACTGGTAGATCGTTTACTTTGCGCTCAAGCTAATGTGGATTTGTGGCGCATGCGTACCGGCCGTCTTAGTGAACGGCCGGAAGATGATGATTTTCCCAGAATCGGTCATGCCATGGGAGTATTATCTGAATCGCCAATTTATATAGACGACACTCCTAATGTGCATATCACGCAAATTCGCACCAAAGCCAGACGGCTGCAAATGGAACATGGCTTGGGCTTGATAGTGGTGGATTATTTACAGCTGATGGAAAGCCGTTCCAATTCTGAAAGCCGAGTGCAAGAAGTGGCGGAAATAACCCGCGGACTCAAATCAATTGCTCGTGAATTAAATGTGCCGGTTTTAGCGCTAAGTCAGCTCTCGCGCGTAGTGGAACAAAGCAAGCCGGCTATTCCAAAATTATCCCATTTGCGCGAATCAGGCTCCATTGAACAGGACGCTGATGTGGTTTTGTTTATTTATCGCAAAACCGCTGATAGGAATTATCGGCCGGAAGATATTCCGCCAGATGAGCGTTATATTGCCGAGATTCACGTAGCCAAGCATAGAAACGGCCCAACCGGCTTGGTTAAGGTATTTTTTGACGAACAAAGAGCATCTTTTCGATCTCTTAATCGCGATCAGTCTTCTGTAATTGCTTCTGCGCCAGCCAACGCCCCTTCGCCAGTAGCCCTCAAACCAAAATCATATTTTGTAAAAAATCAATCAGACACGGTTCCAACCGTGCCGGAAATGTAAAAAAATAATTAATTCATTTAATTTAGATATTATATGGCGGTTCTAAGCAAACTAAAACAGTTTAAGGATTTACGCGCTCAAGGCAAAAAATTGCAAAGCGCTTTGGCTGACGAAAGCACAACCGTTAGCAAGGGCGGGGTTACTTTAACTATGGACGGCAATCTAGGCCTAATCGGCGTAGCCATTGATGACGATTATATGAAGCCGGAAAAGAAAAATCGTCTGCAAGATGATATTAAAAACGCGCATAGCGACGCTTTGAAAAAAATGCAAAGAATTATGGCCTCCAAAATGAAAGAAATGGGCGGACTGGATTTGGCCGGTTTGGGCAATTAAAATAATCTTTTCACGTTTTGGGCTTATCTTATGTATGCCAAATCAATTGAAAATCTGATTGACAAATTCAAACGCCTGCCCGGCATTGGCCAAAAAGGAGCAGAACGCTTTGTTTTTTATCTGCTCAAAAACGGGAAAAAAGAAGTGGTTCAGCTCGGACAAGCTTTAGATGAACTAATCGCAAACATCAAGTCATGCCGATTGTGCTGGAATTTTGTGGACAGCGAACCCTGTCCGGTGTGCGCCAACAATCAGCGAAACAAAACTATTTTATGTGTTTTGGCTCAAGCCAGCGATTTGCCGGCGATTGAAAGCACCGGTGAATTTAAAGGCCGATATTTTATATTGCGTGGACTATTGGATTATGATTTAAGCAATTTAAAATTCTTAAAAATAAAAGAATTACTGGAACGACTGGAAACTGACAAACAAATTCAAGAAATTATTTTAGCCTTTAATCCAAATCTTAGCGGAGAAACAACGGCCATGTATTTACAAAAACAAATTATCGGACGGAATTTAAAAATAAAAATAAGCCGGCTGGCTCGTGGCTTGCCCATGAACGGAGATTTGCAATATGCTGACCAAACCACTTTGTCTTCAGCTATAAAAAATAGAAGTTAATTTTCTTATTTATCCCAAAATTAAAAATCCTCTTAATAATATATTAAGAGGATTTTTATTAAAAAAAGTTATTTTATCTTTAATTGAGTGAAGGCTTGACGATGTCCGTAAACTTTGTGGTAGCGGACTTTGCGCTTGAATTTTTCCACTCTTATCTTGTGACTTCGGCCTTGTTTGACCACGCTGGCTTCAATGACTACATCCAAATAAGGAGCACCTAATTTGACATTGGAGCCGTCATCATCAGCCGTTAACAAAACCTTGTCAAAAACGATTTTTTCACCTTCTTTGACAACCAACTTTTCTATTTTGAGCAACTGGTCGGTTTTGATTAAATATTGTTTGGAACCACTTTCTATTACAGCTAACATATGCTTAATTACAAGTTTAATTTGTATAAAAAGGCCTTAAAACAGCCTTGGCAATATTTTAGTATATATTGTCAAAAATGTCAAACATTGTACTGTTGCATAGTTAAAGTTACCTTCTGTGGATAAATTAATGACAATGAATAATTATTAAGTGTTGACTTGGCTATCTTTTGCGCGGGGGTCAACCTATTCATTCCGTAGCCACTATGCTTTCT
>Ga0210057_1000127_pt1 | contig 146021 bp, 133 predicted proteins | sample CryGeyCG2114_010_2_FD_183968 | JGI IMG/M metagenome (GOLD analysis project Ga0210057, IMG submission 183968) | Groundwater microbial communities from aquifer - Crystal Geyser CG10_big_fil_rev_8/21/14_0.10 (SPAdes) (version 2) | ecosystem: Environmental > Aquatic > Deep subsurface > Groundwater...
TACCATCTACGTTTTGTAGAGTTGATGTGGAAACGCAGTGGTAGGAGTAGCCAGAAGGCAGAGAGTCAAGACCTAGATTAGCACAGGAGGTAGAGGTATCAGGGATAGAGATATAGACCGTTGAAGCGGTGCCAAAGGAAGCAGAGGGATTTTGGGATTCAAAGATAGAAAGAGATTTGTTTAATGTATCTATATCAGTAACCCGGGTGGCGTCTCGGGCTTCACGCAGACGTTCTGTGGGGTTGATGGTGATAACCACAGCAGCAGAAAGGATAGCAATGATACCAATGACGATAAGAAGTTCTATGAGGGTGAAGGCTTTTTGGTGCATACGCGTAGATAAATCTAATACATACTATTGTATCATTGTTGAAAAAGGACGTAAAGAAAGGTGTGTGTGCTTGTCCCATTGAAAGAGACGGCGTACCTTGTGGAGTAGAGTCATAATAAGTGATTCAAGATATTTTTGCATACACAGACAAATAAAAAGAATACGCCTCATTATATCACAACATTTTATAAAATTGAACAGCGCTGTGAACAAATACAAAAAAGACAACAACCCAAACAGGACAAAAGCCCCAACATCCTAAGCGCCTCATTCTATGATGATCGTCATAGAATGAGGCGCTTAGCAAACAACTAAAGAAATAAGAGCTATACTTGATTATAGTGAGATGATTTTGTCTAGTTTAAGATCGTTTTTCTCTTGTCCTCATCCCCTTACCAGAGACCCATCTACCATTCTAACCAACCCCCCACTTTTTCATTAATTTAAAATTAAAAATTGCCCGCCTGCCAATAGACAGACCTGCAAAACCGATGCTGAATTTGTAAGACAAGTCCAAATAGTACTGATGAGTATCCATCAGTAGCTTTGTATTTGTATAAACTCCGTATCCGCCTTGGGCGGAGAGGGTGAGTTGTGCAAAGCAAAGAGGACGGGCTATACAAATCCCAGCGGTGAAGCACAGTCTGCCGTTTTTGATGCAATCTTTTGTCGGCACAAAAGATTGTAAAAGTTATCCACAGGTGGATAAAGTATCCCTTGACAAGGAAATTTTTGCTACTAGAATGATAGGACGTGCAAAATACCAGGCAATAAAGGAAACCTATGTGCAATACCTACGGTACTTGACAAAAAAATACCAGTATGCTATAATGCACGAAGAAAAGACAGTGTAAAAGATCGCTTTGCTCTGTGGACAAATAGGAATAATTCTACGCTCAGGACGCTTTGGTTTCGGCTGAAACTATCCTCTGAATGATTCTAACTAAAACCTTTTGGTTTTCTCCACACATTTGTTCACAGAGTTAAGCGATTTTTAATTCCAAAAATCACTAGAACCCAAAAGGAAGAGGAGGCAAGATGGGAACCATTGAAGACCTTAAAACAATGGGGATTAGTCTGAGGCCCGATGGAAGTGTTTCCATCAGCAATCAAGACTCGCTCGTTGTGGAACCGCTTGTGGGATTTGGGAAAGGAGATCCCCTCGTCCCACGAAAGGGATACGGAGACAACACACCCGCCGTTGTACGAATCACCAACGTATACGATGGCTCAAGCGCGCTAATCACGCGTCACAAGGGCGAGTGGATTATCACCCTTCGTCAGTAGCACCCAAACCACCAGTTCCCGGCGGTAGGCCTCCCCTGCCGCTTTTTCATATACAATATGCCCACCACTCAAAAAATTACTTATTTTATTACGTAATAAAATAAGTAATTAAATAAGTAATTCGCCTCCAGACAAACCTGGTAATTCTGCCAATATTAATTTAATCTTGATTCTTTGTTTTTTTGTTCCTTTATTCCAATGCTTAAATGTTTTCTTGTCCCCAATTTAAAATTAAAAATTGTCCCCCTCTTCTCCTTATTCCTTTCCCCCTTTTCCTAACCCCTTATCCCTTTTTCCCCTTTACCCCCCATTCCTTTCCCCTTATACTTTAACTATGGAATACATCGCCCTTGGATTAATACTTCTGCTTACCTTCGTACTTTTTGTACGCAGTAAACACGTCAACATTCACAAAGACACCGCCCGCAGAGCGGCAATAGAAAGACGCAAAGGAATTGTCATTGAATACCTCAAACACCACGGACACGTTAGCGTGGCTATGATAGAGGACCTACTTGAAGTGTCATACTCAACAGCACAAAAATACTTACGCGAACTTGAAGCCGAAGGAAAGATAAAAGAGATAGACGCACATACAAAAACAGCTCGCTACGTCTTCAAATAAAAATCGCCCGATAAAAGGCAATTTTTATTCCCACGTAATAGATCCGCTGATACGTTCAATTTCTTCAAAGGTAGTTGCCCCAAAAAGTACTTTCAATATTCCATCTTGTTGCATAGAAACAAGCCCAGCTTTTTTTGCAATTTTTTCTATATCAAGCTGTCCTTCTTGACTGCTTATTGCCCGTTGCAAATCCTCATCAACCAACAACAACTCATAAATACCAACGCGCCCCTTATACCCGCTCCCATCACACGCATCACAACCAACCGCCTCAAAGAGAGTTACCTTATCCAAGGGAATTTTTTCAACACGGCCAGGAAGTTTGGAAAAAAAACTATCCAAGTGAGCGCGCACATCATCAGAGAGGAAGGTGGGCTTTTTACACGTATCACAAAGACGCCGTACCAAACGCTGGGCAATAATCACATTAAGTGCTGGCGCTAAGCTGGCAGATTTTACTCCCAAATCAAAAAGGCGCGGCACACCAGCACTGGCACTATTGGCATGAACTGTAGAGAAAACCAAATGCCCCGTGAGCGCCGCTTGCACGGCAATTTCGGCAGTTTCTTTATCGCGAATTTCTCCAACAAGAATAATGTCAGGATCTTGTCGCATCAAAGAACGAAGTCCTGTAGCAAAAGTATAGCCCGCCTCCACATCAACTTGGGTCTGTTCAATACCCCCCAAATGATATTCTATAGGATCTTCTATGGTAATAATTTTAACCCCCGCCGAAAGGACATGTTTTAAAAAAGCATAGAGCGTCGTCGTCTTACCAGAACCAGTAGGACCAGTGTTAATTATCATTCCATTGGGACGTTTGAGTTCTTTTTCAATAATAACCAAATCATCTTGTCGCAGTCCCAAATCAGAAAGCTGTAAAGACAGCGCTACCGGATCTAACAGACGCAAAACAATAACCTCTCCAAATTCAGCAGGAGCAATAGCAACACGCACCTCAACATCATGCCCCTCGTGTTGAATGGTAAAACGCCCATCTTGCGGCTGGTCTTTTATATTGATTTTTAAATTAGAAAGCAATTTAATGCGCGAGAGTATAGACCGATAGACAGACAAAGAAATTGCATCATACACATCGTGCAAAATGCCATCAATGCGGAACCGAACTAAAATAGACTTTTCTCTGGGTTCAAAATGAATATCAGATGCACGATTAGCAAGTCCGCCAAGCAAAATACTTTCAACCAATTCAGAAATAGTCCCCAAGCCATTAAAACGCGTCATTGCTTCGCGCGCCTTGGGAAGTGACGTCACATCCAAGGCAACTCCCCCCGCCTCTTTATCAACCGACACCTCGCCGGCAATGGCGTTGCCCGACGCCTTAACAAAACGATACTGCCCCAATGTACGCTCCAAAGACGAGCGCGAAACAACATAGACCGTCACAAAAAAACCTTTGTCGGTTAAATCCTTTACCACGTTACGCGTTTTAGAAAAGTGCGGATCATATGCAACAAGCGCGAGTGTTTTTTCGCGCGCCTCAACAACAGAACACAATGCTTCTTGTGCAACACTCAAAGGCAATAGTGCAAGCGCATCCAAACTAACACTCACTTTAGCAGGCTCCAAATACCCAAGCTTATACGACGCGGCGCGACGCTGTGCATCACGCTCTTCGGCTTCTCGCCTCATCTTTCCCAACTGTTCTTGCAGTGTATCGGGCATATATATGTATTGTAGCGCGCAACGTATCCGACGACAACCGTTTATTAGTGTGAAGAAAAAGTAATACTACGTTCATTGATGGTTTTGCCATGACGAAAGGTAATAACAACGTCTTTATGAACACCCCTAAGATGCGATGCCCATTCAATAAAAACAATTGCCCCTGGATCTGCAAGGACACTATCAAAATCAAGCGTCTTTAAATCTTTTTTAGAAGAAAGCCGGTACGCATCAAGATGATATACATGCTCAAAAGAAAAAGATGTGCGCCCCAACAAAGGCACCCGATAGTGCTTCATTAAAACAAAGGTGGGGCTTGCACTACGCACACGCACGCCAAGCCCTTTTAAAAACCCTCGCATAAAAGTTGTCTTTCCTGCTCCCAAATCGCCCTCGAGCCCAACCACCAACGCACCACTCTGCTGATGAACAGAAAAAAGACCTCCGCACACCTTGCCCAGTGCCATCGTAACGTTTGCAGATTTGCTTTTGATATGAAGCGGTGACATAAAACTTTTTATAAAAATAGTAAGAAAAGAAGCGCAGAAAAAAGCGCTAAAAGAATCCCTCTTTCAAGAAGCGAACGGGCAAGTATTTTGCCAGAAAAATAATCCAGCGCACCATCGCTCAAAGAAACAAACAACACCAGCGCCAGAGCCGAGGCAATCAGAAATCCAGAGGAAAGCACACTAAAGACCACAACCGCCTCACACATAATAAGCGAGAGCACTAACCCAAAAAGAGCAAATCGCCTATTAAACGTCCCCATCACCACGCGTATATATTCTCGCCATAAAATAAGGATAAAAAAGAACAATGCAATAATTGCCCACCACGAACCCACAATAAATGCATGCGTCGCCCACGAAAGACACAAAAAGACGAGCGTATAAAAAAAGACAGCAAAACTTCTTTCTAAATTTTTAAAATAAACACCACACACCCCAAGCAAAAGAAAAAGAAGCCCCCCACACGCCACAAATACTAAAAAGGTATATGAGCCCAGTTGTAAGGTGCCCGCCAAGATAAAAGAGAGAATATAAAAAAGCGTAAACGAAAAACCAAGCCGATACGCTCCCGGCCGTATTGATGACCAATACAGATAGATACCATACACACCAAGCGCACCAATCCACCAAAGTGATTCGGAATAATTCACCAACCCTAAAAGCAGGGCAAAAAGAACGCTCTTAAGAAATAGTGATGCGATCTGGAGACGTAAGGCCGATTTTAATCTTTTTGCGAGCATTGAGCTCTTGTTTAATAATTTTATCTGCCAACTTATCCAAAATGGTTTTCTGGATGACACGCCGGATGGGTCGCGCTCCAAAAGCAGGGTCATACCCTTCCTTGGCAATATAGTGTATCAAAGATGGCGTAATAGAAACAGAATACCCTTTCTGCTCAAGCCGTTTTTCAACCAACTCTCTTAATTGAATGCGCACAATTTTTTCTATATCTTTTTGGGACAGCGACTCAAACACAATAATATCATCCAAACGATTCAAAAATTCGGGCCGGAAATGATCTTTGAGTCCTTCCATTACACGTTCTTCAACATCAATACGCGCAAGACGTTTTTCTTTTTTATCATCACCATTTGCAAATCCAACTCGCGATGATGCTTGTCCAAAAAATTCACTACCCACATTAGATGTAAGAATAATAATGGCATTTTTAAAATTAGCCGTTTTGCCTTTTGAGTCGGTAAGTCGCCCGTTATCCAAGACCTGCAGTAAAATATTAAACACTTCCGGATGCGCTTTTTCTATTTCATCAAACAAAATCAAACTATACGGTCGATGTCGTATCGTTTCGGTAAGGTTTCCCCCCTCTTCGTATCCCACATAGCCAGGCGGTGATCCAATCAACTTGGCTACCGCGTGTTTTTCCATAAATTCAGACATATCAACCCGCACCAACGCTTTGGGGTCATTGAACATAAATTCAGAAAGCGCTCGCGCAAGTTCCGTTTTTCCAACACCCGTTGGTCCCAAAAACATAAACGACGCCAATGGCCTATCTTCATCGGCAAGTCCCGCACGCGCACGCCGCAAAGCACTAGAAACCGCCTCAACAGCACGTCGCTGTCCTATAACGCGCTCTTCTAAAAGCTCTTCAATGTGTGAAAGTTTTTCTATATCCGACTCCAGCATTTTATTAACTGGGATACCCGTCCATCGCGATACTACAGAAGCAATATCCTCTTCATCTACCGCGTCTTTAATAAAACCGCTTTTCTTGCGCGCACTGTATTTCTTTTCCAACGTTGTAAGTTCCTTTTCAAGCGTAGGCAGTTCCCCATAACGAATACGCGCCACTCGTTCAAAGTTACCTTCTCGTTCCTGGGTTTCGGCTTCATGTTTAAGATCTTCTATTTGGCGCCCAATATCATGAAGACGCGAAAAAGAATCTCTTTCTTTGCTCCACACCGCAGAAAGCGCATCGTCTTCCTTTTTGAGTTCAGCCAAACGCTTTTCAACTTCCCCTAAACGTTTTTTATTTTTCTGGCTTTTTTCGGTAGAGAGCGCTGATTTTTCTATTTCTAGCCGGCGCACTTCTCGGCGCACTTTTTCTATTTCAGAAGGTACGCTATCAGATTCCAACTTGCGCGAAGCAGCCGCTTCGTCAATAAGATCAATGGCTTTATCAGGCAAAAACCTATCCGTGATATAACGCGCAGACAAATTAACCGCCGCAACAATCGCCTCATCGGCTACACGAATACCATGATGCAACTCGTACTTTTCTTTAAGTCCGCGCAAAATAGCAACACTATCTTCAAGCGAGGGCTCCTCAACCATAATCGGCTGAAAGCGCCGTTCAAGAGCTGCATCTTTTTCAATATATTTTTGATACTCACGAATAGTAGTTGCGCCAATCGCACGAAGTTCCCCGCGTGCCAAAGCAGGTTTGAGCAAATTAGATGCATCAATAGCACCCTCAGCAGCACCAGCCCCCACAATGGTATGGATTTCATCTATAAAAAGAATAAGCTTGCCTGCCGATGATTGCACCTCTTTTACAAACGCCTTGAGACGATCTTCAAAATCGCCCCTAAACTTTGTTCCCGCAACCAAAGAGCCCAAATCAAGCATCACAATTTCTTTGCCCTTTAAGCTCTCGGGCACATCGCCAGAAACAATGCGCTGAGCAAGTCCCTCAACCACGGCGGTCTTCCCAACGCCCGGCTCCCCAATTAACACGGGATTATTTTTGGTACGCCGCGAAAGAACTTGAATAACACGCCGCAATTCTTCATCGCGCCCAATAACCGGATCAAGCTTGCCCTCGCGCGCAAGATCAGTGAGATTAACCGAGTATTTTTCAAGCACCTGGAATTTATTTTCAGGCGTTTCATCAGTCACACGCGAAGAGCCCCGCACCTCATCAAATACTTTAGCAGCAACTTCTTTGGTAAAACCAAATCTATCCAGCACCAAGGATGCAGACGAAGGCACTTCGGCAATGGCAGAAAGAAGATGTTCACAAGAAACAAATTCATCCCCACGCGCCGCTCCTATTTTTGCGGCAACATCCAACACGCGCACCAGCTCATGAGACAGATATAGCTGACTCATAGAAACGCCCTGCGTAGAAAAAAGTTTTGGTTGACGAGCAAGCTCTGCTTCTATTTCTTTATCAATATCTTCAAGCGAAATACCCGCCTGCATAAGCATCGGTTGTACCAGAGATTGTGCATCAGAAAGCAGTGCCGCAAGCAAATGGATAGAGCGAAGTTCCCCATGATTCTTTTGGGCTGCTATTTCCTGAGCTCCCTGTAAGGCCTCCTGTGCCTTAAGTGTAAATCGATTAAAGTTGTTATTTTTCATAAGCGCCAAGGGGCAATAAGATGCCCCATCTATTATATAGTAGCAGATTGCACGTAATTATTCTTGCGAGGAAAGTGTAACCGAAACATCTAAAGTGTTGCCATCGCGCAGAATGTGTAATACAACACTCTCTCCAACTGAATGCTGTGCGATAAGATACCCAAGCGAATGTGATGAGTCAATGGCAACGCCACCAACAGAAACAATAACATCCCCTTCTTTAAGGCCCGCTTTTTGGGCAGGAGATCCATTAATAACAGCAAAATCCTTGTCACTTCCCTTCAAAAGGGCACCCGACGTCACAGACAAAGAATACTGTTCTGCGATAGCGTCAGTAATAGAAATATAACGCACTCCCAAATAAGGGACTTCTATTTTGCCACTTGTCTGCACGGACTGTATAGATTTTTTTGCCACATTGATAGGAATGGCAAAGCCAATATTTTGTGCACCTGATACCGTTGCCACGTTAATACCTACCACATTGCCATAAACATCCAACAAAGGACCACCGGAGTTGCCTGGGTTGATAGCCGCATCGGTTTGAATAACATTTTCAATTGACTCAACATTGCCCCCACCATCAGAAGCAGTAATGTTACGCGCAAGACCAGAAATAACACCCACCGAAACGGTGTTACGAAATTCCCCAAGAGCATTGCCAATCGCTATAGCAGTCTGCCCCAATTTAAGATGATCAGAATCACCCAAAGAAACGGTCGCCAACCCACGCGCGCTAATTTTTACCAACGCAATATCCAAAGATGGATGTCGCGCAAGTACCGTGGCGTCATATTTTTTACCATTGTTAGTAAGTACCGTGTAATCAGCTTTTGTGTCGGCAACAACATGTTTGTTGGTCACAATTAAACCATCACTAGAAACAATAAATCCAGATCCGCCACCAACTTCCTGTTTTTTGGTTCCTTTTTGACACGGTTGAGAAAACTGAAAATTTCCTCCCCCAAAAAACTGTTGCACGTCGGGTGGAAGATCAGAAAAAGGATTATACGGACACTGTTCAATAACAGGCAAGTCCTTTGATACAACAATAGAAACCACCGCGTCGGTTGTGTGCTCCACGGCTCCCGTTACTGCCGCTTCATAATCGGCCACTGGAGCCGATGGTGCAACAGACGGAGGAGATGTTTGTACAGAAGAAGTAGGCGCAGAAAGCCCCCGCGTTATCTCGTTGTACAAATCACCAAATATATTAGCCCGGGCGCTATAGGCAACACCCAACAAGATGATGCCAAAAACAATCCCAACAAGCGCAACGGCGTGTATGTTTTTCTTTCGCAGTGCACGCTGAATGCGCACAAATGAATTATGCAACATACGAAAAATTACTTACTGATAATAAGTTCTACAAAAGGCAGGGTCAATTGCGTACAGTCATTATAATCCGTTTTAATGCCTCGTCAACCTCTTTTTGGGTAGTATATCTACCAAAACTAAAACGAACACTCTCTTTTACTTCTATCTCATCACACCCCATAGCAACAAGCGTCTGCGATCTAAGTGCACGTCTACCAGAGCAGGCAGACCCAGAAGAAACCGCCAGACCCGCCCCATCAAGACGCATCGCCAAATCTTGGATATCGGGAATAAAAAAATTCACAATATGAGGGCTCCGCAATAAAGACGAGTGAACAATCGCAAAAGGGAAAGCATCCAAAAGACGATCAATAAAATAATTACTCAAAGACAAAAGACGCTTGTTCTCTTTTTTTTGTATGTGAAAGCATTTTTCAAAGGCCTTCCCAAACCCAACAACTCCGGCCACATTAACAGTTCCCGATCTTAACCCTCCTTCCTGTCCCCCGCCAGTAATCAGTGGCGCTATATGTTGGTGCAATTGGTGATTTAAAAAAAGAGCACCCACACCAAGTGGCCCATACATTTTATGAGAAGAAAGCGTTAGACCATCAACGCCGAGTCCAACTACATTAGGGTCAAAGAGTACCGCCGCCTGTGCCCCATCACAGTGAAAAAAAGGATACGTGCTACCACTCTTTTTTCTAAAATCTTTTATCACATCAGCAATGGCGCGTATTGGCTGAAGTGCTCCAGTCTCATTATTTACCCACATAATAGAAATCAAAATAACATTGCTATCAAGAATGCTTTTAAACTGATCCACATCAACCACGCCATCTGCAGATACCCCCAAGCGCACAATGCGCGCTGATCCATCACGCTCAAGGTCAGCAACCGTTTCCCGCACGGAAGAATGTTCTACGTCAGATATAACAATAGTAGGAATAGTGTTACATTTTTCTGCATCACGAAAATACTTTTTTAAAACACCACGTATAACCAAGTTATTTGCCTCCGTAGCCGATGCAGTAAAAAAAATATCATCCTGACTTGCGGTCAGCGAGCGCGCAACCAAAAATCGCGCCCTCTCAAGCGCACCGTGTGCACGCTGCCCTTCCCGATGCAAAGAACTCGCGTTACCAAACAAACCCTTTTTCCTATTCAAATACGGACGCATAATCTTACGCACCCCGTCATCCAATGGCGTTGTCGCCGCATAATCAAAATATAACCGCTTCATATATATATGGTATCACAAAATTAATCCGTAGAATTATTTGTCCTTATTCCTGCTTCCTGTGTTTCTTTGTTTTATCTATCTCAGACCCGCGTAGCAGACATTATCTGCACGAGGTACAGATAAGCGGTATCTATGGTAGTGCAATACGTGTATGAATTCCGCATCCCGACAATGTCGGGAAAGGGAGAGTTGTATTGCACAGTGTAATCAAGCCCGTGCAGATTGTCTGCAAAGCGTAGTCTGTCAGTTTTGGAGCCACCTTTTGCTGACCCAAAAGGTGGCAATCTTTCCCGCGTCAAAGACGCAAAAAGATTGGAGAAGATTTTATGACTTTTTCAGAAAAGTCGTTGGTATAGTAATTTTTGACTCCAATCTAAATCAACTTTTATTGCCTCACTTCCGTCTTTTTGAGGAAGCATCAAATACCCTTGTTTTTTGGCAAGATCATACAAGTCCTTAGTTACCTTCACATCCTGCAAGCAATAGGCTTTGAGTTCTTCCATCTTCCCCTGTTCAAAAAGAATAGGCGCATCCATCCCCTTGCCTGATTTGCCATACCCTAAATTATGTTCAGAAAGAATTTGCAAACTAATGCGCTTCCCGCTGGAAAGTTCAATTTCATCTAAAATATCAATACGCGGTATAGAAAAAAGATCAAAAGTATAATGTTTTGCCATTACCGGTAAATCAAAACGTGAAATAGCAAATCCCACAATAAGTTCTGCCTCAGCTAAAAGTTTTCCCAGCGCATCAAGTTCATGAGCTTCAAATGTTTCATAGGCATCACGATTATACGAATAAATACCAACAACAGAAATATTAAGCGCACGAAAATTATCGCGCCCCACGTCCGCAAATGTATTACTCGTCTCTATATCAATAACAATAGTATCTTTTTTCATAAACAAAATTAACCGCTCTCTACAGTAGCATTATGAAAAGAGGTATGTCAAAAACTAGATTGGCAAATGAGTGCTATGTGCAAATTTTTTTGCAAAATCCCGCAAAGCACGCTCGCTTTCTGCCTTTATATTAATACGAAGTAAATCTTGAGTATTAGAAGTGCGCACATTGCACCACGCACCATCAAGTTGGACCGAAAGCCCGTCCGCAGAAGAAAATGACGCTCCCAAAGGAGCAAAAGCTTTTTTAATGGTTTGGACAAGTTTTGAAAAATAAGGACGAGAAAAACGTATGCTTATCTCATCCATTTCATGTACACGCGGCAAAAAAGAAACAAAACGCGAGAGTGAATAAGGTAGTAACGAAACAGCATTGGCAACTTTAATTGCCGCCAAGAGTCCCGACCCCACGCCACCAAACTCTTTAAAGTAATAATGCCCCGAATATTCAAAACCGACATCGGCACCGTGCGCACGCATCCCACGCGTCATAAACAAATGTCCCACCTTGCTTTCATAAATATGTCCCGCACTCATACCCTCTTGCTCCATAGTACTCGCCAAGATATGTGCGTCATACGCGTCAACAACAGTAACAACGCTTGTTTGAGCGCCATTATTTAATAACAGACGCCAAATATGTTCTGGTTTTATATCATCACCCCGCTCATCAACAAAAACAGCCCTATCCCCATCGCCATCAAACACCACCCCAAAATCAGCCCCACTCTCACGCACCGCCAAAGAAAGCATATCCCGTGAATGAGCCCTTGTAGGATCAGGTCCGTGTGCAGGAAATGATCCGTCAATGGTTGTATTAATAAAGATGGGATTAATGTTTTCAATTGATAAAAAAATATCGTGCAAAAAAACAGACGTTGTTCCATTTGATGCATCAAAAACAATCTTTAAAGGACGGCGTAGCGAAGAAAAAGAAGCAATAAAACGCGCATATGCTTTTTTGTCCGCCAGTTCGCGCAGTGCATTTTTGGAATGTGCAATACGAAAAGGATCAATATCTCTTTCCAAAAAACGTCTGCCAATTTTTTTAAGCATTTGTCCCCCGCCCAAAGGAATGCCACTTTTATCAATTCCTTTAAATCCATTAAATTCCGACGGATTATGAGAAGCAGTAATCATAATACCACCCTGTGAGTTCATACGAGGGACAAAAAAAGCCATAGACGGCCAGGTGGTAACACCAACGTCAATAACTTTGATGCCCGCAACGCGCAAACCCTCAACCAACCCTTCGTGCAAAGCAGGTGAACTTAGACGCCCATCACGTCCAATAACAATGGCACGCGCCGTCCCAAAAACGCGCTTGATATTGCGCGCAATTCTGTAGGCAGTTCCTTCGCTTATCTGCGTCGGATACACTCCCCGAATATCGTATGCCCGAAATATAGAAAAATCCATTATGGCTCCAATTATAGCATAAAAAAACGGGGCGCCGAAGCGCCTGAAAAAAGTGTGTTTATTTGCTTTGCCACTCCAATGATTTAATGCTTCTATGCTTCGTTGTTGTGTTGCTTTATCGTCTATAATTTAAAATTACCCGCTTCGACTTGCGCAAAGCGAGGCGAGAAAATGTATAATTGAAAATTGTTTCTCCGTCCCTCCCATCCTTATCCCTTATTCCTTATTCCTCATCTTTTTGTTACAATAACGCTATATGGCAAAACGAGGAAGACCAAAATCGTCCCCAACACTAACACAAGAAACCTGGCTGAGTATATGGGGGCTTGTTTTTTTGGCGCTTGCAGTCCTTTTGATATTAGCCGCCTTTAGCAAGGCTGGCATGGCCGGAGAAGTTATTTTCAAAGGTCTGTTCTTCGTACTAGGGTGGGGATATGTATTTCTACCCATAACTCTTTTGGGGATCAGCGCTAATTTTTTGGTAAATAAAAGAGAAACCCCCTCACAAAAGACAACCTGGCTGGGCGCTTTGTTATTTTTATTCTCAACACTTGGCTTTGTTGATGTTGCCCAAAATCAATGGGGCGGGCTTTTAGGAACAATGGTTGGTTATCCTAAAAATTGGTTTGGCTCAACCGCGTGGGCAATTATTTTGGCAATATGTGCCATCATTAGTATTCTAATTGTGCTCAACAAACCTCTTCAGTTAAGAATTGAGCTCAAAAAAGAAAAAGAGCAAAAAGAAGACAAAAAAGAGATTCCCCTGCAAGTAACCGGCCAAGAAGAAACCCAAGGAGATGAAGGAGATCAAGAGAAAGAGCAGGAGGAGGAAGATGAGACAGAAGAAGAAATTGTTGTAAAAGAACCAGCTGTCCAAAAAGGGAAGCGCACAAAAAACGAAACATTCGAAAATTATGTGCCTCCCCCTTTGGATCTTTTACGCTCAAGTTCAGAAAAACCAGGTGCTGGAGATCTGCGTGCAAACGCAAACATCATCAGACGCACACTGGAAGGATTTGGTATTCCTGTTGATATGGGTGAAATAAACATAGGCCCCAAAGTTACTCGCTATACCCTGCGCCCAGCAGAAGGAGTAAAACTCTCACGCATTACCGCCCTCAATCAGGACTTGGCACTTGCTCTTGCCGCACACCCCATCCGTATAGAAGCACCAATCCCTGGCAAACCCTATGTTGGTATAGAAGTTCCCAATAAAAGCGCCGCCATTGTACGTCTGGGCAACCTTATTTCGTATCCTGATTTTACCCAATCGGGCGCACTGGGGTTTGTGCTCGGGCGCGACGTAACCGGAGAACCCATAGTACCCAACATAGAAAAAATGCCTCACTTGCTCATTGCCGGTGCTACCGGATCGGGAAAATCAATCACCCTACACTCTATACTTATCTCACTTCTTTATAAAAATTCTCCTAAAACATTACGCCTAGCACTTATTGATCCAAAACGCGTTGAGCTTTCCGCGTACAATAACCTCCCACATTTAATCGCTCCTGTTATTACACAGAGCAAAAAAGCACTTTCTGTTTTCCGCTGGGCCATTTCAGAAATGGATAAACGCTATGACACCCTTCTTCAATCAGGAACACGCGACATTCAAGGCTATAACAAAAAACACCCAGATGACCCTCTTCCTTTTATATTGATTGTGGTAGATGAAATGGCAGATATTATGGCAACCTACGGGCGTGATGTAGAAAACGCAATCGTGCGCCTTGCACAAATGGCGCGCGCAACAGGAATTCATCTTATTCTTTCAACTCAACGTCCATCGGTAGAAGTCATAACCGGACTTATTAAGGCAAACATAACATCGCGTATCGCATTGCAGGTAGCAAGCCAAATTGACTCGCGCACTATTCTTGACAGTGCCGGTGCAGAAAAACTTTTAGGCGGTGGCGATTTGCTCTTTATCTCAGCGGAACTCTCAAAACCAAAAAGAATTCAGGGCGCCTACATATCAGAAGAGGAAATCAAAAAAATAACCGACTTTATCAGAGAGCAAAACGCCGACTATATAAATGATGACGACAAGTCATTTGAGACAACCGACGAAGATGATACGTCAAATCACTCATCGCAACATGAAGGTGTTTTTTCCGATTTTGATGGCGACGAAGATGACGACCTATTAGAAGAAGCCATCCAAACAGTTAAAGAAACACAAAAGGCATCAGCGTCATTTTTACAGCGCAAATTAAAGGTAGGATATGCCCGTGCCGCACGACTTTTAGACCTTATGGAGGATCGCGGACTCATCGGTCCTGGCGAAGGCGCAAAACCACGCGAAGTTTACATCAATAAAAACGAAGAGTAAGGTAGATATACTTATGTCAGAAACCACAGAACTAAAAACATTTCGCCAATTACTGCACGAAGGGATGCGAAGAAAGAACATGTCCCCTCAAAGACTTGCCCAGGAAACCGATATTGCCTCAACACATATAAAAGCGCTTTTAGAAGAAGACTTTGATTTACTACCGCCAACTCCTTATGTACGCGGCTATTTGAGCGCTATTGCTACAGTCCTTGAAAGCGACTTTGAAACACTCTGGCAACAATATAAAAAAGAAGCTGATCTCAAACAAGCCGGAAGTCTTGATAAACTGCCCACCAATCGCTTTGCCCAAAAACCGATAAACAAAAAAGCTCTGCTGATAGTTCTTTTGATAATTATCGCCCTCGCGCTTATTGTCCCACAACTAGCAGATTTTTTGGGAAAACCGTCATTGCAAATCATGAGTCCCCCATCAGATAACGTAGAATCTGCATCAGAAATGTTTCTTATTACCGGTGTTGTTAAAAACGCTCAAGACACCGTCAGTATAAATGGAGAAAAGATTCTAGTACGCGATGATGGATCATTTAGCAAAGAAGTCCCCCTTGAATCAGGAAGACCAAATATATTTACTATCAGTGCACAAAGATTTTTAGGTCGCAAAACAACCATAAGCAGAACTATTCTTTATAACAAACCAATTCCTCAATTTGAATCGCCCGCGAGTAGCACCCCTCAACAATCAACAACAACACCATTATTATAAAAAATAAACATATGGCAAAAGAAAAAAAAGAGAAAGCAAAAGATGAAAAAGATGGGGCACAAGAACTAAACGACCTCATTGAAAGTTTACAAAGCAAGTTTGGAGAAGGATCGGTTATGAAGTTAGGCGATCGCACCGCAATGAAAGTGGAAACTGTCCCCACTGGATCGTTTTCCCTTGATATGGCGCTGGGAGTGGGCGGGCTTCCTAAAGGAAGAATTGTTGAAGTATACGGCCCAGAGATGTCAGGAAAAACCACCCTCACCCTTTCGGTTATTGCACAAGCGCAAAAGAAAGGCGTTAAATGCGCTTTTATAGACGCAGAACACGCAATGGATCCTGAATATGCCAAGCACATTGGTGTTGATATAAAAGAACTGCTTATCTCTCAGCCCGATAGCGGAGAAGAGGCCTTACAAATTTTAGAAAATTTGGTGCGTTCGGGCATTATTGGGGTAGTTGTTGTTGATTCAGTAGCCGCCCTTACCCCACGCGCAGAAATAGAAGGAGAAATTGGCGATCAACACATCGGTCTTCAGGCACGCCTTATGTCACAGGCATTGCGTAAATTAACTTCAATTGCAGCCAAATCAAACGCTATTATTATATTTATCAACCAGCTTCGCTCCCAGATTGGTGTAATGTGGGGTAACCCAGAAACAACGCCCGGTGGACGCGCACTAAAATTTTACTCATCGGTGCGTATAGATGTACGCCGCATCGCGCAAATCAAAAAAGGTGAAGAGATTATCGGCAATAGAGTAAAAGCAAAAGTGGCCAAAAACAAAGTAGCCGCCCCCTTTAAAATTGCAGAATTTGATATTTTCTATGGAGAAGGAATCTCGTACGAAAACGACATCTTGGCAGTCGCAATCAAAAAAGGAGTGGTTACTCGGTCCGGCAACACCTACACTTTCCAAGGAGAAAAATTGGGCGTAGGAACCGATGCCGCCAAAACACGTCTAGAAGAAGATAAAAAAATAGCAAAAGACATAGAAAAAGAAGTCAGAGCCCTTATTGTTTAGTGACTAGCGTGCCCGCAACGCCTACGGCTTGCCTGGCGGGCATGCCTGACATGCTTTGTAAGTCAATGCGGGCGGGCGGGCGGGTGATAAGTAAGTAGACACAGTGCGTAAAGTACAGAGTTAGTTCATGAATTAACTCTGTACTTTTTTGTTTTGCTTCTATGTTTAAATGTTCTTTTGTCTATTTGTTGTAAAGCTGATAGAAGTTCTCAAATAACTTTGCCACCAAAATAGGCCCAGTTCCTCCCGGTGTTGGTGTATAGACAATACCATCACCTCCTCCTCTCGGGTCAAAATCGCCACCCACGACACCATCGCTCCCCACACCATATCCAAAATCAACAACAAGTGCACCGTCAGCAACCATAGATCCTTTTATTAATCCTTTCTCTCCTGTTCCCAAAACAACAACATCAGAACCCTTTAAAACGCTTAAATCATCACCCTTATCAAACGCCAAGACGCGCGGAACTTGTCCCATGCAATAAACGCTAATAGGCCTCCCCACCAAAAATCCCTGCCCCACAACAGCAACAGAAGAAGTGTCTTCCAACTTTTTTCCAACAGCACCCATAACAGCCAAAAAAGCTCCCACTGCAGGTGGAAAAACGGTTGATCGTTTTGCGTAAAAAGCACCTCGCGCCCTATCACTCAATATATCAACATCCTTTTTTTCACTAATAGCGTTGGCAACATACGCCCCATTAAGATGAGGGGGCAATGGTAATTGGATAAGTGCTCCCCCACATTTTGAAGCATCCACAACCTGATGAATACGTTCACGCAACACATCGTTGGTAATAGTCTCTTCATATGCATACACTCTAAAATCAACCCCCAATCTTTTTGCAACACGTTCTTTTTGAGCTATAAAACTTTTTGAAGCCGCATCAGACCCAACCAAAAAAACCGCCAAAAATTTCTTTGGTACTGGATGTTTTTCTAACTCAGAGAGTATATTTTCTGCTATCTTTTTCCCATCAATTTTTGTCATAGTATAGTTGTATTCTAAAGGAATTTATCCAAAAAGAAAGGGGCCTTAAGCCCCGACCGTACCAGTTGGTGCTCCGATATTCCGAGAGCGTCTCCTGACCACAAAGATCATCAGAGAGAAAAGAGCGACGGCAGTTGCCAAACAAACACCCGAAGACAGCCCGACCGGAAGAAATACAACAACAAAAGCAAACAGAGCGGTTCCAGCCCCGACCCCAAAACATCACCCAGCAGCAGAGAATATGATCGGAAACCTATGGCTACGATTGAGCGCCAATGCAATCTCAACAGTTCCGAGTAATGAAATAGGGGGGGTAAAGAAGAAAGTTACTAGAAGACTAAGAAGAAAGCGGAAATGAAAACTAAAAACGTCAACTCTGCGCATCGGACACCTTCTTGTTCCTCAAGAGATCTTCTATTCTTATATCACTTCTTAAGCGTTTTGGCAATAATTTGAGCAAGCACTTTCATATCATCTTCCCCCATACCACGCATAGTTACCCAATACGTTCCCAAACGAATAGCCGAGGGGTGCTGGACCGAAGTATCGCTTGCAACCACGTTCCGATTAACCAAAATATTTTTTTTCTCCAAACGCATCTGCGCCTGTGCTCCATCAATACCCAGAAAAGAAACATCAACCAATACCATATGTGAGTCAGTTCCTCTCCCAATAATAGGAAAACCCAAATTTTTTAATGCAACCACCAACGCACGTGCATTAGCTACAACGCGCCGAGTATACGTTTTAAAACCGGCACTATCTACCAAAAAAAGTCCATGCGCAATAGCCGCAATAGTATGCATATGCGGTCCTCCTTGCAAACCAGGAAACAGTGCCTTATTAAGAACGTCTCCAATAACAACACCCCGCTTTTTAGTAACAGCAGATCGCGTATTAGCAAAGACAAGCGCACCACGCGGCCCTAAAAGTGATTTATGGGTTGTGCTCATAACAACATCAGCGTGAGCAAATGGTGACGAATACGCCCCACCAGCAACAAGTCCGGCAACATGTGAAATATCGGCTAAATGATATGCGCCAACCTTTTTTGCAATAGTGCCAATTTTTTTGAAATCAATCTTTTTAGGATATGCCGATGCACCAGAGACAATAATGGTTGGTTTATATTTTTTAGCAAGTTTTTCAAGAGCACCATAATCAATAGCATACTCGTCATCAACACCATAATGCCTAACAGAAAAAAGTTTTCCGCTAAAGCTCACGCGCGAGCCATGCGAAAGATGCCCGCCAGAGAAAAGATTCATGGAAAGAATCTTGCCACCCGGCCCTGCCAGCCCCAAAAAAATAGCCAAATTAGCAATGGCGCCTGAATACGCCTGCACATTAACGTGCCACTGTTTTTTTAATCCAAAAACGTCACGTGCGCGCTGTTGTGCTAAAAGCTCCACATCATCACACACGTCGCATCCCGCATAATAGCGCTTGTTCGGATAACCCTCACAGTATTTGTTTACAAAAACAGAACCCAGCAGTTCTTGGACGCCCGCTGGCGCAATATTTTCTGACGCAATAAGATTTATAGTATTTTTCTGACGCTTTTGCTCTTTTTGGACAAGACGCGCTAAAACGCCATCAGCTTTAAAAGTCGGCTTTTTCATTGCCTCATCATACTGCAAAAATGCTCCCACCTCAACAGTAATAAGCAGCAACAAAAGAAGGAACAAAACAACAATCTCAATACAAAAATATTAAAAAATATTAAAAAAATAAAAAAACCAACAGACCAACACCTACACAACTGCTATCATAACTCACGATCGTAAGTTATTACAACAAACAAATATTATACAAAAACAAACACCGCCCCACTCACCTAAAAAATTACAAAAGATGTCTCAAACTCCCAGCCGCACTAACTTGAAATATCTCAACAAATTTATCTAAACCAAGAGCCCTCAAATCAGAAATAAACTCGCGAGGCAAGATGGTCTTCCCCATCCAGACACTCCTCTGCACAAGCGTAAAACCCAGCTCACGTAAAGCATATCGTAACCAATCACGCTTTCTACGATCCTTTTCAGGAATATCAAAAACAACAATAACAACTCCTCTCTTTCTCTTTTCGCTATGATAAGATCCTACATCAGGGAACAGAGCACCTTCTCTTTTTTCTTTTATCTTGTCATATCGTTTAACACCTAACAGAGTAATTTTTAACACCTTTTTACCTCTCTTCCCCTCTTTAGTAATAAGCCCATCTTTTTCAAGATAATGAACAATATTATAAAAAGCCTGCATATCCTTTCTGTTCTTGGAAGAAGACAAGTGATGTTTAGAAGCAATTCTATACGAGAGTTCACGAGCAGACGCCCCATATTTTGTCTGAGCCATAACCACAAAAAAATCTGCCATACCTTCGGCTGACTGGACCAAATTTTCTAAAATAGCAAAAAGTACATCCCCTCTCATAGCACAAATATTCTAATTTATAAAACTATTATAACTCACGATCGTAAGTTATTACAACAAAAACAGAACAAGGTGGAAGAAGGGAAGTGTAAAAAGGATACTATTTAAATTAAGGGCGATCTAACTTAAAAAGTCTGGTTGTGTTATCAAAAAGTATTTTTTGCATATCTTCTTTTTTAAGTCCCTTAATAGAGGCAAGCGCCTCAACAACCTCTTGCACATACAATGGCTCATTACGCTCACCCCGATGCAGGGCGGGTGCAACAAAGGGCGCGTCGGTTTCAGCTAAAATACGATCCTGTGGAATAAAACCGATAACATCATCAAAAGATCTATTATAAGTAACCAATCCCCCAAACGTAAAACAAAAACCAAGATCAAGCACTTTTTTTGCTTCATCACGTCCACCGGTAAAAAAATGAAAAATGCCCGCATCACTCAAAAGTAAGTTTCGATGAGCTTGCAGTACCTCAAATGTCTCATCAAAAGCACTCCGAGAATGAATAACTAGTGGTTTTGAAACGTTATGCGAAAGCTTAATGTGCCAAACAAAAAGATTACTTTGGACATCTTTGGTTTTTTTCTCCTTGTCACGAAAAAAATCAAAACCGCACTCACCAATACCAACTATCTTTTCTTTCGTGGCAAGCATTTTTATTTGTTCACAATCTTCTTGAGATATGTTACCCGCCGCCTCATCAGGATGAATACCTACCGTCGCCCATACGCCATAGGGAACACTCTGTGCCAAATCAACCGCCTCCAAAGAAGAGCGGACGTCAGCTCCCGCATTTATTATGCCCACGCCACCCTCAAGAGCGCGCCCGATGACAACGTCCCTATCATCGCCAAATTGTTCAAACTGCACATGGGTATGTGCATCAATAGTATGTATATCCATAACACAATTATTCCAACCGCGGAAAAAGAGCTTTTGCTTTTTTCGTTTTTATTGTCTTACCTTTCAGGGAATAATGCTTTTGTATCGTTTTAGATGTATCAGGCAAAAACGGCTCCACAAAGATAGCGACGGCATTAAGAATGGTAATAAGGTTAAAGAGTGTCTTTTCGTTTTGTGTTTGGGTATTTTCTTTATTCCACGGCTGGTGCTGATTAACATACACATCCCCAAAAGATATTAATTCCCACAACACAGAAAGTGCATCATTAAAACGAAATGTGTTTATAGCATCTTCCATAGCAATTTTTGTGCTCTTTATTTTTTGTTCTACGTCTAATTCAGTCATCGCAAAATCATTCTTTATCGCACCAAAAGATCCTGCGACACCAATAATGCGTGCAAAAAAATTCCCCAGTCCATTTGCCAAATCACCATTATACCGCTCCACAAAGCGCTCATGAGAAAAGTCCCCATCATCAACTGGTGAAACCTCCCGAAGCAAATAATAACGCACGCTATCAAGCTCATACTGTGATACCAAATCAGCAGGATAGATAACGTTACCAAGTGATTTTGAAATTTTTTGCCCATCAATGGTCAAAAAACCATGGACAAATAATGTTTCAGGCAATGCAAGGCCGCATGATAAAAGCATCGCCGGCCAAATAGCAGCGTGAAAACGCAGCACATCTTTGCCAAGCACCTGCACCTGCGCAGGCCACCACTTCTCAAAAGACACCGTGTCTCGGCCATAGCCAATAGCAGAAATATAATTAGTAAGCGCATCAGCCCATACATACATCACCTGTGTATCATCACCCGGTACACCAATCCCCCATTCCAACTTATCTTTTGGACGCGAAAAACTCACATCTTCCAGACCCCGCTCAATAAGAGCAAGAATTTCATTGGCGCGCCACTGTGGGACAATACGCATTTGCCCGCTCTCTATGGCTTTTTTTATTTGTTTCCCATAGGCCGAAAGACGGAAAAAATAATTTTCTTCCTCAACAAGCTCGGGTTCTGTTTTGTGGATAGGACACGTTCCCTCAACAAGTTCTTTTTCAGTCACAAACGCCTCACAGCCCGCACAGTACAGCCCGCGATATGTTTTTTTATACAAATCACCCGATTTTTCAAGATTCTTCCACAACTTTAAAACACCAGGATAGTGGTTGACACTATCGGTGGTGCGGATAAAAAAATCCCAAGAAAGATTGAGTATTTTTTTAAGCTTCTGTGCGCGCTTGCTCATCGCATCAGCAAATGCTTTTGGGTTTTTATGGGCCGCCAGAGCACTGCGTACGATTTTAAAACCATGTTCATCGGTGCCGCTTAAAAAAAATACCTCTGCTCCGCGCTGACGCGCAAAACGAGCCAATACATCAGCTTGCACCAATTCAAGTCCATGACCGATATGCAAATCAGCATTCACGTAAGGAAGTGTCGTTGTAATATAGTAAGTCTGTTTCATTCTAAAAGATTCACTCAACAGACCGATGTCTACGCGTTGACCATTCATCCAAAAGCTCTTGGATAACGATAGTGACAGGCACCGCAAGAATAAGTCCAGGAATACCAGCCAATTGAGATCCAGCCAAAAGCGCTAATACAACCGTCACTGGATCAACGCCAGCCGCTCTGCTTAAAATAACAGGCGAGAGCACATGATTTTCAAGTTGTTGAATAATAAAGAAAAGGACAACCACCAAAAACGCAGCGGTAAGCGATTGCGGCAATGTAATAAGAAAGCCAACAATACCTGTCGCAATGGGGCCCACGTATGGTACCAGCTCAAGCACTGCCGCCAAAAGTGCAAGCACCAACGCATATTCATTGCCCAAAATAATAAGTCCCACAAAAGTCAACGCGCCAACAGCAAAGGAAAGCACCAACTGTCCTTGTAGCCAGCGAGCGAGTTTCTTTTGCGTCTTTTGATACATGGTAATAGCAGCTTCTTCTTTTGACACAGGGAAAATAGTGCGAATAAAACGTTGGACCCCGTCTTTGCTAATAGCCAAATAGAAAGAAAGGACAACCGTCACAAAAACCGAAAACACATTACCAAGAAAAGTAGATACCACCCCAGCAACGCTTGACCCGGTAGCAAAGAGCGAATCCAAAAACACATTAATATAAGAATTAAGCTGAGAAACCAAATCGGTTGTGCCCAAAAAATCTAAAAGAGGCACGCGTAACGTATTGATATTATCAAGCAAATATTTTAACTGAATAAGCGCAACCGGAATAAGGGTATAGAGCAAAAGCCCCAGCACCGCAATACCCAAAATAAAAATAGTTAAAACACTTAGTACACGAGGAATTTTTCTGCGCTCCAAAAACACCACCGGCCCCTCAATAGCAGCAGATAATACAAGTGCGACAATCAAAATAAGCAAAACATCACGCACATAAAAAAGCACGGTAACAAGTACCACTACCGCAACAATGCGCCATAGCGACGCCCAGGATATTTCATTTACGTGTTTATGCATACAAAACGCTTTTTCTCATCATACTATAAAATAGGAAAAGAGCAAAGTCCCCTCCTCTCCTTACATATTAAAACACCAAAAAACCAACTTTGTTACACCCCCATCCCCTCAAGAAAATATTTTTGAGCACTTCTACTCTCAATATGGGGACCCAAGATAGAAAGCGTGCTTTTTTGACGACGAATAACACGTCGTGCGACAGAAAGCACGTCGTTGGCACTCACTTTTTTTATACGCCCAACCAAAGCTTCGGGAGTAAGAATTTTTTCTCCCATAACAACTTGCTTTCCATAAAACATTGCCAAATCATCAGCGGTTTCAAGAGAAAGTAAAAATTTTCCAATAAGATGCTCTTTTGATTTAGTAAGTTCTTCTTTTCCTACGCGCTCTTTAGCTATAAGAGAAAGCTCACGCCCAATGGCTTTCAAAACAATGGGCAGTTTAGAAGGAGTAACGCCGGCACCAATACCCAACGCACCAAAACGTGCTTCCAGCATGGGGGAAGCAAACACATAATAAGCCGCGCCCAGATCTTCGCGCACACGCTGAAAGAGCCGAGAACTCATACCACCGCCCAAAATATCAGAAAACACCATCAGTGCATATTTGTCGGGTGAAGCATAGGGGAACGCTTTAAAACCAATTGCCAGATGCGTCTGATCAAGCACACGTTTCAGGGCAATGCTAACATGTCTTCTTTGTACCTCAACCACAGGACTCTTTTTGGCTGTTTTTTGCTTTTTAAGAGATGAGAACGCATCGCGTACAAGTTTAACGCCATGAGAAACGGCGATGTTCCCAGCAATAACAATCACCACATTCCCTCCTGTGTAGTATTTTTGGTGATACGACAAAAGATTACCACGTGTAAAAGAGCCCACCGTTTTTACAGTTCCAGCAACATTACGACCAGCAGCACAGGAAGGATACATAGCGCTTGAAAGCATGTCCCACACTTTACTTTGCGGATCATCTTCGTACATACCAATTTCCTCAATAATAACTCCCTTTTCTTTTTCTAATTCCTCCCTTTTAAAAAGTGGGTTTAAAAACATATCAATTAAAATGCCAAAGACAGTATCAAAATGACGCCTTGCAACTTTTGCCCAATAAGCAGTCACATCATATGATGTAAACGCATTATTCACCGCGCCAAGACGTTCAAAAGAAGTTGCAATAGCAAGTGGCGTCGGACGTGCTGGTGTCCCTTTAAAAAACATATGTTCCAAAAAATGAGAGATACCATTGTTGTTTTTTGTCTCATTCATAGAGCCCGTGCGCACAAAAATACCCGCCGCAACAGAAAAACTTTTGGTATCAGGAACAATAATTATTTCAACACCATTAGCAAGACGTGTCGTATGAACTTTTTGCATAGTGCTAGTAGCATACCAGAAAAAATATAAAAAAAGAACGCCCCACCCTTCTGACGACCCAAAGATCGTCAAAAGAACAGAGCGCGAGGAGGTAACGGTCAGGCAAGAAATTTCTGCACCATCCAGGGAGCTTTTGGCTCAATAATACCACGCTCCCGCTCAGAAGGGCCCCTCTTCAGGCGACTCATCGCCTGAAGGACAGCACGTTCTTCCTCTCGCCCCTCAGGACACGAGATCTCAATCAACGCCACCAACTCCTCCCAACAGGAGATGGAATTGGTAGCAGTGAGAAAGGCCTCGTGCACACTCCCATTACAAGAACGTGCATCCAGGAGTTGTTCAAGTTTGGCCCAAAAGTCACCCATCTCCTTCACCTCCATTTTTAAGTCTTCTATCTATGATTATAGCACACCACAACATAAAAGTCAATATATAACAACCTCTAAATACAGGCCAAAAAGAAGAGGGCTAAAAGCCCCACCAATACACGTGTAAAAAGTTCCAAACTCCAAGCATCAAATTACAAATAAATACCAATTACCCAATTTTCAAAATCAAAATGTTTGGACTTTTGTTTTTTAGAATTTGAATATTATTTGTAATTTGGAATTTTTTATTTGGAATTTTGCTTCTATGTTCCATTGCTTAAATGTTGTAGTGCTTATATGTCCTCTTGTCCTTATCCCTTATTTCTCATTCCTTATTCCTTTTCTCAAAAACTCCTCCAAATCTTCCACACCAACCCGTTCCTGCTCCATGCTATCACGATGACGCACGGTAATAGTGTCGTCCTCAAGCGTATCAAAATCAACCGTAATACAAAACGGCGTTCCTATTTCGTCCTGCCGTCGGTACCGCTTACCCACATTACCATTATCATCAAAAGCAATCACGCCAAGGTGAGTATCCATAAGATTTTTATGTATTGCCTTGGCTTTGGCAACTAAATCAGGTTTATTTGCCATCAACGGAAACACCGCAGCTTTGATAGGTGCCATTGTTGGTTTAAATGCCAACCATACACGCCCTTCCTCTTCTCTATATGCCGAAACCAAAAGCGCCAAAAACGTCCGTTCAACCCCAAGCGATGGCTCAATAACATGTGGCAAGTAGCGTTCTTTTTTCTCTTCATCAAAATATGTCAGATCCTGTCCGCTGTGCTCTTGATGTTGTTTTAAATCATAATCCCCCCGATATGCAAGCCCGTAGAGTTCTTTTTTGCCAAAAGGAAATTCAAATTCTATATCAACAGTCCGCTGTGAATAGTGAGCTCGCTCGCCATCAGGAACTTCCAGATAAGAAACTTTTTTCATATCAATTCCAATATATTCCATCCATCCTTTCATAGACGAAAGCCAGTATTCAAAATGTTCATTCCAGTCACTATCAGGTTTGATAAAATACTCTATCTCCATCTGCTCAAATTCACGTGTACGGAAAATAAAATTACCCGGCGTTATTTCGTTGCGAAACGCCTTACCAATCTGTGCGATACCAAAGGGTAATTTAGGTGACAGGGTATCCAAAATATTTTTGAAATTAACAAACATACCCTGTGCTGTCTCTCCCCGAAGATACGCAACCGAAGAGGTGTCTTCAAGGGCTCCAACATATGTTTTCATTAAAATATTAAAGTCGCGTGCCTCCAAAAGCTCCCCACCACAATCAGGGCACACATCTCCCTCCAACACGTCAGCACGAAACCGGTGGTGACATTTTTTGCATTCACGCAACGGATCGGCAAACCCGCTCCCTGTATGCCCACTCGCCTCCCATACTTTGGGATTCATAATAATAGCGCTATCAAGCCCATACATATCACTGCGCCCCGTCACATAGTTCCACCATTCATTTTTTATATTACGCTTAAGCTCCACACCCAATGGTCCAAAATCCCAGCTATTGGCAAGACCGCCATAAATAGCAGATCCCGCGTAGACAAACCCTCGTCGCTTGGCAAGCGAAACAATCTTATCCATTAAATCCTGCTCTCTGTTGTTTTCTTTTTTGGCCATACTTATTTATTGCGTTACTCTCGCATATCCCAGTGGTAAAGATAAGTCAGAAAGTGCATCCGAATAAAGCACTTTCCCCAAAGCACTCAAAGAAGCATCAACAAATGTGTCATGTCCAGATGCATCTATGCTTTTGACAATAACAAAACGATTACCCACATCAAGCGACGAGGGCGTATAGGCAAATTGTACCACGAGCTCTGGTGCATCGGACACAAGCCCAGCGCCCGCTCCCACATCACCAACGTCCCAGGTAAATTCCTGCGTTCTATCATTATATTCAGGAACACTACCTCCGCTCATAGACGACTGTGCTGTCCAGCGCACCCCAGGCCCCAGGGCTATGTGCACAATACCACCACTTACATCAGCGCCCAGCGCACCCAGCGACACATGTAACGTGTATTGTATTTCTTGCCCCACGCGCGGTGGCAAAGATCCTTTATTTACAAAATTGGACTTTGGATCATTAAAATACAAATCCCACGAGAGCGCCATAGATCCACCCACCCGCAACGAAAGGGATGCAAGCCCAATTGTTTTTGATGCCGTCACCCCAGCAGGAACTGAGGGCGATGAGACAACACCAGACAAAGACACAACAAAGTCCTTATCCGCAAGGGTACGTACCGGATAAGAAGACTTAAGTGGCACCCGAAGCGACACACTCCCCGACTGACCCGGCGCTAAGTTAGCTAATGCGCCAATTTGTGATGCCGTCCACGTAAATGTACCCGAAGCATCATTATAATAACCATCAGTCTGGATATGAGCAGTATCAACCATCGCACCATCCAAAGAAAGAGCAAGTATCACATTGGTAAGCGCAATAGATGTGTTATTGGTGTATGTTGCTGTATAAGTAACAACGTCTCCCGGCTTTACCACATCACCCGAAACATCACTATCCAGTATCAAAGCCAAAGGCGAGGGCGTAACAGAAACAGGTGCACTACGTGAACTAATAGTATAGTCACTGCCACCAATAGTCAGCAGTGCAGAAGCACCAATCTCAAAAAACGACCCCTCACTAGTAACAACGGACCCAGAGAGAATGGCCACAAAGTCACCCCCAACCGCAAACGATGGGATGGTGATAGTGTCGCCGGTGAGCGTCGGATCTGAATTGTTGAGTTTAAAAGAGTCAGGAAGTGTAAGGTGCAGTCGTACGTTTTCAAGAGGCATACTGCCCACATTCTGGTACCGTAAATGAATCTCAAAATCCTCTCCATTTAAAACACTTTGCGGAGCGGACAAATCAAGCGCAATAACAGAATCTTTGGCAAGCACAGAAAAGTCCTGATGTGTATTAAAACGATTAGAATGCGTTGATTGATCATAACTATAAGCAACGTCAGCGCGAAAATCATACGTTGTTTGCACGTCTCCCACCACAACCAAAGAAAAGTCATGATTGATAGCCTCCCCAGCGCCAATAACATCTGCCCCAAAAGATACCACCCTTTGTTGCGCGTTGTCTGTGGCAACAACGCCCGCAGGAAGCGCCACAGAAAAAGCGGGGCTATATAAATCCCGCGAGGAATTATTTTCAAAGGAAAGCGATACAGAAAAAGGAACCCCCGCCAACACCTCAGAAGGAGCATTTACTCGTAGGACCGTTTCTTTGGTAGTAAAAAACTGATAAACATAAAAACCAGCAATCCCCAAAGAGATAATCAAAAGAACAATCAGAACAACAATTAAAACCTTCCCATAACGTCCAAAAAGTCCCGCCGCACCAGAAAATGCCTTGCCAGACACTACACTATTCATCTCCCAAGGGCTTTGTTTTTTTACAGCGGGGATCTCTCTTTTAGTAGTATTTTTTTTTGGTTGAGAAGTTGTTTCATCAACCTCACGACTGGAACGTTTTTGCCCATATAACTCCTTTTCAAGATTATCCAAAGACATAAATAGCAATTAAAAATAAAAATAGTATAACCAATATGCTTTATAGTATATCACGAAAAAAGCCAAGAGTAATAGGCGCATTCCCAAAAAAATCTGTTATAATCCCACTATGAAGGAAATCTATACTCGCGCACTGGTACTAAACAGAAGGCCACTAGGCGAACAAGACGGCTTGGTGTCCTTTTTTACTCAAGATTTTGGTAAAATTGTTGCCCGCGCAAGAAGCATCCGCAAACCAACATCAAAACTCTCTGCACACCTACAACCACTCTCATTTGTAAAAATTCGTTTTGTAAAATTGGGAGATAAAGAAATATTTTTGATAACCGATTGTGTTTGGGACGATGCCCTAAGACCATTTCAAACACACAAGCGCTACGATATGCTCAATATGCTCTCTTTTGTTAATGCAGTTACATTTGATTTGCAGACTGATAGACGTCTGTGGCATTTTTTAGAAGAAGTGTTCAAACACCACTACAATCTCAACCAGATCATTAGAGGAATCCTGCAACTACTCGGGCACGACCCTACAGGCGCCACCTGTCGCGTATGCAAAAAAAACGCAGATATTTTTGTCTACCACGATGAATCATTTCTATGCCAACACTGCGCCCAAATGGTACCCAAAGAACAATACATTAGCATATCGTCCTAATTTTTAATTATTAATTTGAAATTTTAAATGAGGAGAAAGTATAAAGTATTTCGTATACAGTATGGCGTATAAAACAGCGAAATAAATCCCAATTTGTATTTATTCGTATCATTCGCATGCATCTGTGGATTGGTATCGCGGTATTGACTTTTCAAAATAAAAGAGTATACTATAGTAACAATCCCGACATGCGCGGGTTTTTTGTTTGTCTGAGCTCGTCGCCCAGACACTACAAAAACAATGCTCGGGACTGACCAAAGAGCAAGCAAATACGCGCTTTTTTGACTTAAAAATTGCTTTTTGGGCCCGAAGTGGAGAGCGGGTCAGTGGGATTATTACTAACTGACATATATGGGTAAGCGCATCGGCAGTATTATTGCTCTATTGATTGCCACACTGGTAACAGTAGCAGCACACAGCAACGCACTTTCACAAGTACAGTTATCACGTCAAAATGCCTCTATTATTGGCAGTTTGACAACCCAGGCACAAGAAATTCCTGCATATCCACGCACAGTGGCTCTGTCCACGCAGTTTATCGTCGGAGACGACGCCCTGCGCGAACAAGTGGTTATATTCAAATCAACACAGGAGGAACCCAGTTCAGACAAGCATCTGCTTGTATGGACAACCGCCTACACCAGTGATCCAGCAGAAACCGATGATACACCATTCATCACTGCATCAGGGTCCTTGGTAAGAGACGGGGTAGCCGCAGCAAACTTCTTGCCACTAGGAACAGAGTTTAGACTCCCCGAGCAATTCGGTGATAAAGTCTTTACCGTAGAAGACAGAATGAATGCTCGCTATAACAATGAGCACATCGTTGACATCTGGTTTCCAGAGAAATCACAAGCAAAAACATTCGGCAAACGAATGCTTACACTGGAAATACTCTAACAATCAAAAATCCCGCAGACTAGCGGGATTTTTGATTCAGTAGATTTGTGCTATTAAACGGCTCACCACAGTGAGCCGTTTAAAAAGTAAAAGAATTTTATGCCTTCTGTTCGCCTAGCGCTTTAATAGAAAGAGAGATACGCCCATTATCCATTTTAACAACTTTTGCTTTTACAACCTGACCCTCTTTTAAGAAGTCCGATACTTTATCAACAAATCCATTTTTAATTTCAGAAACATGAATCATTCCGTCCTGTCCACCACCTAAATCAACAATGGCACCAAAATCCAGAAGTTTTATAATAGGACCCTCCACAACATCGCCCACGCCATATTCTTTGGTCATATTTTCAATCGCCTCAATAGCTCTTTGTGCTTTTTGAGCAGAAGAAGCCGAAACAAAGACCGATCCATCCTCATTAATATCAATGGATTCAAGCCCAAATTCCTCAATAAGCCCGTTGATAGTTTTACCACCCGATCCAATAACCATACCAATTTGTTCGGGTTTAACCATAGCAGTCAAAATCACTGGCGCATACTCAGAAAGTTCTTTACGTGGCGCCTCAATAGCCCCAGCAATAACATCTAGTATCTCAAACCGCGCTTTTTGTGCCATCGGGAGCGCCGCCACGAACATATCACGCGTAAGCCCCTCCATTTTAACATCCATCTGCACCGCGGTAATACCATCACGCGTCCCCGCAACTTTCAAATCCATATCACCATAATGATCCTCGGGGCCTTGGATATCAGTCATAATTTTAAAAGCATCACTAGTCGCCACTTCGTTATACCCTTGATGTGTAACCAGGCCCATCGCAATTCCTGCAACCGGCTTTTTGATAGGAACACCAGCATCCATCAAAGAAAGGGTCCCTGCACACACGCTCGCCATAGACGAAGATCCATTAGAGGAAACAATTTCAGAAACAAGACGAATAGTATACGGAAACTCCTCTTGTGAAGGAATCATGGGACGTAGCGCCTTTTCTGCAAGAGCGCCGTGGCCAATCTCACGCCGTCCTGGTGATCCCATGCGCTTTACCTCGCCAGTAGAATAAGGTGGAAAATTGTAATGAAGCATAAAACGCCGTTTTGTTGAGCTCTCCATGGTTTCAACTAACTGCTCATGCCCGGGTGCGGCCAACGTGGTCACCGCAAGTGATTGTGTTTGCCCGCGCGAGAAAAATGCCGAACCATGCAATCGCTTGAAAAGTCCGACCGAAGCAAACAATGGCCGTACCTGATCCATCGCGCGTCCATCAGGACGCTTTTCTTTTTCTAAGATATTAATGTGAACAATCTCATTGACAAGATTTTCCCACACCCCCTCAACACCTGACAAATCCTCAAATCCGGCGCCACCAAGATGTTCGTCAAGCTCAGCGCGAAGCACCTCAAGCCCCTTGGCACGCTCACCTTTATCAACGACATACAACGCTTCTTGCAAACGGTCGTGCGCAAAAGAACGCACCGCATCAACCAGAGCAGGATCCTCTTGAGTAAGAACAATGGATGTTTTTGGCTTTCCAATCTCTTTGATAATGGACTCTTGGAACGTTATCAATTTCTTTATTTCCTCATGTGCATTAACAAATCCTTCTTCTACATCGGCCTCAGAAGCTTCATTACCTAACAATTCAATCATATTAATGCGGCCGGCGGTACCAGAGAAAAACGCCTCAAAGGATCCATTCTTTTCCAACACCGTTTCTGATTGCTGATACGTAGGATTATAAATAAATGATCCATCAGCCTTCATTAAGCGCATACCCGCAATTGGTCCTTTCCAAGGAATATCCGATATAGCAAGCGCCAAAGATGCCGTTGCCAAAGCAACAAAATCAGGATCATTTTCTTCATCAAAAGAAAGGATAGTCACCACAACCTGCACTTCCCGGCGAAGTCGCTGATCAAATAGGGGCCTAATAGAGCGATCAATTAAACGGCCTGAGAGCACCGCCAAATCAGACGGCCGTCCTTCACGCCGTACAAAACGACTGCCAAGTACTTTTCCCGCAGCATAAAAACGCTCTTCATAATCAACAGTAAGCGGAAAAAAATCAGTGGCTCTATCCTGATTTCCCATAACAGCAGTAACCAACACAACGGTATCACCATACTGCCCAACAACCGATGCATTAGCCTGAGAAGCAAGATCAGAGATAGTAAACGAAAGGGTGCGACCAAACAATTCTAAAGAAAACTCTTTTTTATGTGGAATATTCATATCGATTTTTTACAATTATACTTTATGACTTTGGTTCTGGTGGGGTTGCTTTACGAGGAGAAGATCGACGTCGCTGCGAACGGAGCAAAAATTTTGAACTATCTTCAAGATTTATAAAAATGTCAGTTGCCTCCCTAAGTCGTCCCGAGGTACTACGCCCAAAAGACGCAACCTCCACCTGTCTTCCCAGTCCCCAGCGTAAATATTCAATTAATGGGACAAAGTCTCCGTCTCCGGTCACCAATACAACCACATCAAGCGAAGGCGCAAGCCGAATAGCGTCCACCGCCATCCCAACGTCCCAGTCAGCCTTTTTAACACCACCTGGGAAAATTTGTAAATCCTTCATCCGTAATTCAATACCGCTTTTTTCCAATGCATCAAAAAAAGCCGCCTCTCCTGCGGACGTATCACTTTTGACCACGTACCCAATAGCACGAATAAGTTTCCTACCGCCAACAGCTGTTTTTAAAACCTCCCCAAAATTAACACGTGCATCATAGAGATGCTTTGCGGAATGATAAAGGTTTTGTATATCAACAAAGACACCAACGCGCTGATCTTTATTTTGCATGAAATCTATTTTTTGAGCCCAAGCTTTTTTACCAACTTCGCATACGCCTTCTCATCTTCTTTGGCAAGATATGAAAGCAGTTTGCGACGAGAAGAAACCATCTTCAAAAGACCATGCCGAGAAGAATTGTCCTTGGTGTTCTTTTTCAAATGCTTAGAAAGTTCTTCAATTTGGCGCGTCAAAAGACCGATTTGCACCTGCGCAGAACCAGTATCTTGACCATGTGTCTGGACTTCTTTAATAACATTTTGTTTTTTTCGTGTAGTAAGCATTGCGCGCAGTATACGCCCAAAAACATCAAAAGTCAACCAGGTAGTGAAATTTTAATTTTTCTATCTGCGTAGCAGTTAAAACTTCTACCATCCTAATCAACCGCCGATATTGTTTTCCGGCATTATTGTTGAAGCTAACAATATCAGGCGTCTCTCCCTACGCCTGCCTGCCGCAGGTAGGGCAGACAGGTCACTGAAGCTATGGCGAAGCAGGCCGGAGATCTATCGCGGGTAGATAATCACTCTCCTGTTATCTCTTCGCACCACCTTTTTTTTCCTCGTTAAACTTATTAAAGCCAGCAACAATTAATAACTCAAGGAAATCAGAAAAGGAAATACCAGCAACTTTTGCAGACTGAGGTAATAAGCTTGTTCGTGTCATCCCTGGAATAGTATTTGTTTCAAGAATATAAAACTTTGATCCACTCAAAATAAAATCAGAGCGAGACATCCCTCTGCATCCCAATGAAATATGGGCAAAAAGAGCTAATTTCTGAACTTTTTTCATTTGCGCCCTTGATAGTTGAGCAGGAGTAATTTCCAAACTACCCCCAACTTTATATTTCGCTTGATAATTAAAAAAGGAAGATTGTTTTGGAATAATCTCTGTAGGAGGAAGAGCAAATGGTCGTCCGTCCCGCCCCTCAAGTACTCCACATGTTATCTCGCGTCCGTGAATATATTTTTGAATCATAATTTTCTTACCCAATCTAGACGCCAAGATAATTGCCCTATTAAACTCTTTCTTATTTTTTACAATAGAAACCCCCAAACTAGAACCACCGTCTACCGGTTTAATTACAACAGGAAAAGTATACTTAAAATTCTTGAGCAAACCGCACTCAACGACAACATACCGAGGAACTGCCAACCCATAACTAGAATAAATTTGATTGGAAGTTTCTTTATCCATAGCCAGCGCGGAACTCATTACAGCAGACCCAGAATAGGGTAGGCCAATCCATTCTAAAATGGCTTGAATATGTCCATCTTCTCCAAACCGTCCATGCATAGCAATAAAAACAAAGTCAAATTTTGAAACAAGATATTTTACTACCCCGTTTTTATAAAAAACTTTACCGCCAGAAAAATACCACCTACCATCTTTCCCTATAATCGCAAGCGACGGCACATATTTTCGGAAATCAAGATTTTTTAAAACCATCTTGGCTGTGTTTAGAGAGACAACGCGCTCTAAAGACGGCCCCCCCGCCAAAACTAAAATTCTTATTTTTTTCTTAGGCATATTAATCAATAAGACTTTCCTGCGACCTACTCTCCAAAACCTCCTCCATTTTATTTATAGAAGCTAAAATTTCTTCCTTTCTTTTTTGTGTAGATATAACTAATTGATCGATTATAGCCATTAATTCTTCATTAGAAACTACGTTGCGGACAGGAAGATGCGGGTAGAGTAACCAATGAACATCGCGCTTCTCACCGCGAGATTCATCACTATATCCAGTACCAAATAAATGATAGGGATATTCCATTGTATCATTTTCGTTAGGGAAAATATCAAAGTTGTGACTATTATCTTTAAAATCAAGTAAAAAATTTAAATCAATATCAGATAGTTCCTCCCCCGATCTTCTTGGTCCTATAAAAGAAGATCCACTAAGAGCCATAAGCTTTATTTCTCTGGTTGGTATAGTGTCAGAATATTTTTTTAAAAGAATTGGTATGTCTTTTTCTACAGAACCTAAAATTTGAGTTAATTCTGTTCTCCGCTCTTCTCCTTTAAGGAAACTGCCTTGAAATCTTTTCCACTCCTCATAATCTAACTCTTTAGAAAATAATGGAACAAAAACAAATCTCCCATATCTCTTTTTATTTTTAGCCTTGTAAATATTTGCATGAATAAGTCTCCGATTTATTTTGTAAAGATCATATTCTAGCCTACGAATATCTGACGGGACAGTTTCAGGCCAAAATCTAAGGCGTTTCTCGCTAAAGTCAATTAGGTTTCCTTTTTTATCAAGATACGGTTCTCCTTCAAACGAAACTTTCATAAATGTTTTAATGCTTCAATGCTCTGTTGTTCTTTTGCTCTCATGTTTTATTGCTTATTTGTTTTATTGCTTTCTTGTCCTCAATTGAAAATTAAAAATTGTTTTCTTGTCCCCCTACGAGGGATCTATCGTAGATACAACCCCAGGAAGACTTCAATGTTCCATTATTCTTTTGTTCCAATGATGCAATGTTTAGATGCTCAAATGTTCTATTACTTTAGTGTTCCAATGTTTTCTTAATCTATTATTTTATTGATTTTTCGTTCCCAATTTAAAATTAAAAATTTATAATTGAAAATTGTTTTTATGCTTTAATGCTCTATTGTTGTGTTGCTTAAGTGCTCTAATGCTTAAATGTTTCAATAGTTTTACGCTAGTTTTACGCTCCTATATTCAAGTGCTTCTTTGCTCTAATGTTCCTTTGTTCCAATGATGCAGTGCTTAAATGTTTTAATCCCCCAATGCTTTAGTGTTCTATTATTCCGTTGTTCTATTGTTGTAATGATGTAATGCTCTATTGCTTTAATTAAACTGAAACAACCTCGTAAAAATTCTCAATAAATTCTTAAAAGAAAATGGATTTGGCGGACTTATTGGTGTAGGAGGCAATGTTGTGCCCGGCGTAATACCCCCACCGCCTCCCCCTTGAGCAAATGGAGTTGCACTCACTTTAAAGACTTCCAGAAACGTCCCCCTCGTTGCATACGCCGCAAAGGTATTGGAAGTAACCTGTGTTACCGCTCCTGATGTAAGTGACAAAAGAGTAAACTTAGAGAGATTTTTTGCTTTTGTCTTCAATGCAGAAAGTGCTCCGTTGGTATCAGGAATCCACGCCAAGCTACCATCCGCAGCAAAAGCACCAATGGCAAGCTGATCACGTGCCGTAGGATCGTTGATGATAACGCAACTAGGTGTCATCCCGTTTGCCTCAACGCACGAGCGGTCATATTCAACAGCAAGATCAAAAAGAACAACGCCATTTGATGCGGCAAGAGGCATACCAGATCCTCGCGTCAACCCACTTTTAGGATTAATGATCTCAGGACCAGCAAATTGAAAAGAACTATCCGTCCAAGAAAGACGCCCAAACGCATCATCCGCCAAACCAAAAACAGAAGAAACAATAGGCGCTCCAATACGAGACGGAGAAGAGGGGCTGCTCAAATCAATAGCCCCCAGCTGGTGCCGCCATCGTATACCACCCGACAAAGGAGGATTAAATGTATGTGTTGCCAGATACCGTAAAATAGTAGAATCTCTACTCCCATCGTCAATACGATAATTAAAGTAAACAATCGGCAGTTGTGCATCAATAACTTTGGTGGGACTAGTTGTTTTGTAACCGCTTTCATCAAAACGCCCAACAACACGCTCAAAAAACGTTCTATCACACCCCTCATCAACAATACCGCTCCCACAACTCTGATTAGTAAACAAAACATCATCAGCCATCATAAACGCCACGCTAGGACTTGTAGGACTTGCCAAAGACACAACCATTGTCCATGGCGTGTATCCACCACTGTGTTCTTTTTCTGAAAGTTCGGAAACATGGAAAACAACATATGGTGTTGATCCTTGATACACAACACCCTCTACAATCGGATTGCGAAAACCATAGGGCGATTGTTTGATTACATATCCCTGCCCCAGAACAAAAGCGTAGTTAACACCATACTGCACATTATTATAGGCACTTTTAATAATGCTCCCCGAATCAGAAACCGCCTGATAAGAAGATGCTGCAAGATTAGAAAGTGACCATACAGAAACGTATGATTGGTTAACATCACTTGCCAACTTTTCCGATCCCACACCCACACCATATAAAACTCCATCGGTACCAACAAAAAGAGCACTTATTGCCGGTTTGTATCCCTCATCACGAAACCTACCATGTTTTTCAAATGCATTAACAACATCAAGTGATCCACCGGGCGCATACGAAAACATAATCTTGCCATATGCAGTTTCATTGGCATAGCCATACCCACACGTCATATTTAAAAATCCAACCACCTTCCCTTGGTAAGAAACAGCATCCATTAAATCAACACGGCACCCCGGAGCAAAGCCATTAGCAAAAGCAGGAAACTTAGTAACAAAAGCTCCAGAAATATCCACCGTTTGTTTTAAAGACGGGTTGTATGGATCAGCCAAGTCGTACACACGAAGTGTTACTTTGCCGACCGATTTATTACTACTATCCCCATACGAAAGAGCGTTTAAAAGATATTTGTTACTGCCCACGCTAACTACCTTTGATGCAGACGCTGGAGCAGTGCCACCCGGTAAATAATACCCCGCACCAACTGGCGAATAACTCGCGCTCTCATCAATCAAAAGCCCTTTATACTCAATGCTACCCGACGTTCCTGTTTGTACAACGCTGTCAGGTGACGCTGGATAATAATTATCACTCTGCGCAAACACAGAAGATGGAATTATGCCACAAACAAGTCCCACCAAGAGCACGACGCTCACAAAAATACGTGAATATGATTTCATAAAAATATAAAAATACTTATATAAGAGAAAGTATACCACAAAAAGAATATAGCAGTGTAGTAACGCCCCATGCTATACTCAATGTGTCGCACAATATAAAAAGACACCGCGATGAATACGTTACAAAAAACAATTCAAGAATACTTAGAATACCTGGAAATAGAGAAAAATAGATCACCAAAAACCGTTGAAAATTACGGACGTTACTTACGCATTTTTGCAGAAAAATCAGGAGCGCCCTCCCCCAAAGACATCACCGACGAGCGGGTGCGCTCATTTCGCATACTATTGGCTCGCCAAAAAGGAACAGACGGAGACCTCAAAAAACGCACTCAAGGCTATTACATTATTGCCCTGCGCAATTTGCTCAAATACTGTATTAAGAGAAATATCCCGACTGGCATTTCCCCCGAACAAATAGAACTGCCCAAAATCCCAGAGCGCCAAATAGACATAATGGAATACAATGACCTGGAACGTTTTTTGGCAGGACCAAGGGGTAGTGATATAAAATCCCTTCGTGATAGAGCACTTTTGGAAATACTCTTTTCTACCGGCCTTCGTGTATCAGAACTGTGTGCTCTTTCTCGCTATCACGACTTCAAACGAGGCGAAATAACCGTGCGCGGCAAAGGCGGAAAACTGCGCGTCGTATTTCTCTCCCCCTCAACCATCACGTCAATCCAAACCTATTTAGACAAACGTGGCGATACTGATGAAGCGCTTTTTGTCAGTTTTTCAAATGCAAAAAACCCAAAAGTACTCGGCCGTATTATCCCCCGCAGTGTCCAACGCCTCGTACAACATTATGCCAAAAAAGCAGGTATTTTGGGGAAAGTAACACCCCATCAACTTCGTCACCAGTTTGCAACTGACCTTTTAATGAACGGCGCCGACTTGCGTTCAGTACAAGAACTTTTGGGGCACGCCAATATAGCAACCACACAGATTTATACCCACCTCACCAACAAAGAGCTCAAAGAAATTCATAAAACATTTCATGGCCGCCGCAGAACATAAAGAAATTGTTGGAGTACTGCACAACATACGAAGCATTCATAACGTTGCCTCAATTTTTAGAACCGCAGATGGAGCACAAGTTGCGAAAATATATCTCTGCGGTATAACACCAACTCCTCTGGATAGATTTAAAAAGGTGCGCACGGCGTTTGAGAAGGTATCACTTGGCGCAGAAAAAACAATCCCCTGGGAACACAATTCTTCTACAAAAGAAATTCTTGCAAAACTCAAAGAAGAAAATTTTTATATCGTAGCACTTGAACAAGCACCAAAAGCACGTCTCTACACAAAATCATTTTCACATAAAAAAATTGCACTAATAGTAGGAAACGAAGTGGAGGGAATAAAAAAAGAAACACTAGCCCTCGCCGATGAGGTAATAGAAATACCAATGTATGGCAAAAAAGAATCGTTAAATGTATCTGTGGCGTTTGGCATTGCCATATATCAGATACGCACAAGCAAGCCATAAAACCGTGTTATACTGAAAGCAGATCTCATCGATAAGGAGGGTTGTTGTGTATATTGGCGACAAAGAGGAAGGAATCTCTTTACTGGGAGGAATTGTTCTGCATGAGAAACATCACCGTATCCCCAAATCGCGCATAAAGGAAACAGGAATACAACAAGAAGATGAGCGCAATATCTTTACTGGGTGGTGTCAAGGAGATGGTAAACATGCTGCGTGGCACGCGTTAGTGAGAAACAAGACACCAGAAGAAGCCTTGATTACACTCATCCAAAGAGACGTCCATGGGTGCGTGATTACCGATCGTCTACTCATAACTGCGTTTCTGCTTTTCTCTCCCTTGTTTTATGAATCGGTTTGGCGTGGTCAACCTCCTCAACCAGAAGAGGCACTCCTACTTAGTTTGAGGAAAAACCCGCTGTGGATAGGAGCCCCCATCAACCCTCGCCAAACAAGGCGGGTCCAGCGCCGCAGAAAGGCCTGGCAACAGCTTTTTGGCAATATGAGTGGTCAGAGTGCTTTCTTCTGGGTGATAGAGAACATGTTTCCACCCACTTCTTTTTATTTCAAGCAGATCCAAAGTCCAATCGTCAGAGCCCTTTCGCTCACCGTCTTTGAAAAGATGTCCACAAAAGAGGCTCTCAGAGAAGCCTTTCGGACACAGGGCCTGGCACCCATCAAGATTCAGGCGCCAAAACCTAAACGACGTCGAAAGCCAGCAGCCAGACACATCCGCGTTCCGTTCAGACATGCACACGGCATCGCAATACCGGAAATATCATGGACCTTGCACACCAAGCGTCCCGACTCTGTCGGGACGCTTACCAATTTTATAAACAACACCAAAAACTATTTCTTCTCAGGAATTGCATCAACAACACTTCCTTTAGAAAAAAACGATTCTATATTAGCGCTATCAGCATCCAAAATACGCGTCTTTGCCTCTTTGCTGTTAAAGGCATTATGCGGTGTCATAACTACATTTGGCATTTGAGCAAGTAGTGAGTTTTCCAGCACCGAGCGCAGATTAATGCCAACCGCATCATCATCGGCATCGCGCAACCAAAATCCTTGTTCATCTTTTAATACTCCCTCTTCTTCTAGCACGTCAAGCCCCGCACCCGCCAAAATACCTTTTTTAAGTGCCAGCACCAGCGCTTCTGTTTCCACCACAGCGCCACGCGCGGTATTTACTAAATAAGCACCCTTTTTAATTTTATCTATATTTTCTTTATTGATTAAATGATGCGTAGATGGAAGATAGGGCACATGAATAGTAATAACATCAGAACCACCCAAAAGCTCATCTAACGATACATATGAAAATCCTTTCTCTTTTGCCAGATTGTCATTAGGAAACGCATCATAAGCAATCACCTTCATTCCAAATCCTTTTGCCATAGTGATAATATGAGCACCAATCCTGCCCGTACCAATTACACCCAAGGTTTTCCCCAAAAGATCAAACCCCTCAAGCCCTTCAAAAGAAAAAGATTTATCTTCTTTGATACGCTCAGCACTCCAATATAATTTTCGTGAAAGCGTTAGTATAAGTCCAAACGCAAATTCAGCAACGGTGTTTTCCCCATAATGTGGGACAAAACCCAATACAATATTCTTTTCTTGCGCGCCTGCAACATCAATATGATCAAAGCCGGTAGAACGCGTGGTAATAAGTTTTAAACTAGAAAACTTTTCAATAACATTTTTATCAACCGCGGGACCAACAAAAACAGAGATCGCATCATACGTGCTCGCGTCAGCAATGTTTGCCTTATCAACGCCTTCTTTATATGTATCAACCTTAAAACCAGCTGTCTCTAGTTTTTTTACTTCGTACTCTCTCTCCCATCCATCAATTTGAAACAATGCAATATGTGCCATATTTTTTTTTATAAAGAAATAATAAAGGAAAGATCAGAGACATTAAATGATCTCCTCTCTACAATAACATGCCCACCAACTTTTTTAAAAAAAGAAAAAGAATCATGGCCAGCAAGAAACTTTCCAGGGTCCACATCTTTTTCTAGCACAATACGCATGGTTGCACCATCAGCAAGCGCTCCACCAACAGACACGTTATCAAAACCATCAGAAGCAAAGCTGGCAACAAGCGTGTGTGCCAAATCAACCTTCCCCAAAAAAGCCCCCACAACCGCCCCCAAAACTGCCTCTTGATTACGCCCTCCTTTGCCTGATTTTTTACCAAGCGTTACCGTTGTCTCACCGCCCAGCACAAATGCCCTCTTTGAGCTCATTTTAGAAAAAAGTGGCAAAAACATTTTTTGTGCCTCACCCTCATAGGCAAGCGAAACAAGCGATGCTTTATATCCTCGTTTTCGTGCTTGTTTTATCATCGCCATGAGTGCGTCCTGATTACACGCAAGCAAAAAAGACATCCCTCGCTTAAAGTATTTCTTATCTTGAGGCGTTTGAATAAAAGTAAACCCACTAAAAGAAATTTTATATTTCTTTAAAACTTTTTTTGCATTAACAATTGTTGTTCTATCAGGAACGGTAGGTCCTGAAGCAATAGTGCCAAAATCATTTCCACACACATCAGAAACAATAAGAGAAGCAAACCGAGCAGGATAGGTAAAATACGCAAGCCCCCCGCCTTTAACAGTAGACAAATGTTTGCGTACGGTGTTTATCTCGTTAATAGACGCTCCTTTTTGAGTAAGTTTTGAAAACACACCCGAAGCATAGGTCAGTTCATCAAATGACCCACACAACAAAGACGACCCGCCACCGCCTACAAAATAAAGAATTAAATCATCTTCACCAAGCGTTTCAACAGTACGCACGATATGTTGCGTTGCCAACACATTGGCTCGCGAAGGAGTCGGGTGTGTGCCCCAAAAAACCTTCACGCGCTTATTTGGCCTTGTAGGTTTACACGATGTTTTTGTATCAAGCGCAATTGCTCCAGTCATTTTTTTCCCTAAAATATCAGCGGTAGTTGACACAGCCGAATATGACCCCTTGCCAAAACCAATAACCCACAAACGTTTCACCCCAGTAAGATCAATATTTTCTTTACACACCGAATCAGAAATACATAACTTAGACCCGCTTATATTAAGTCGTTTTCTGGTAAGTGTTTCTATGTCTATCGCCTTATAGCCAGCTTCTATAACAGCCAGTGCGTCTTTGCGCAATTGTGATGTCGCAAGCTCTTTTTTGTTTAAAATCATATACAAATGTCAAAATCAAAATTAAAAATGTCAAATTATTTTTTATCATTCGCTCTTGATGACTTTATTATACCTGAAAATATACGCACAAGCTCATAAGATTCCTGCTCCAATCTCTTACAGGCCTCCACAACTCCCTTATTTACATAAGCAATAATACGAAGCCAATATATTGTTTCTTTTGCCTCTTTCTTACATAGTGATATTTTGTGAATAAAATCTTTCTTAGACTGAGCACAGTCCGCCTCCATATAATTAGCCCCAACACTGGTAGATGAGCGAATTATCTGAGATATCAGAGGATTATTTATAACATCTCTTTTTATCGTTCTGACCAAATCAATCACATCTTTTGCAAAAACCTCCGTTCTATCAGAAAGATCAAACACTCTCTCTGTGCTTGGTTTTTGATTTGTCATTTGTAATTCAGCATTTTTTTGTTTGTCATTTGTCATTGGATATTTGACATTAAAAATTATAGAAAAAGACCATTTTTTTCTATAATTTTTTTGTAAACAAAAGCACTTTTTCTAACAGTCCTCTTTTGTGTCTTAAAATCAACGGCCACCAGTCCAAAACGGGGCCAAAACCCCTTATCCCACTCAAAGTTATCCAACAAAGACCAATAAAAATATCCCCGCACATCGGCCCCCTCTTGCATAGCACGCCCCAACCAATAGATATGATCACGGATAAAATCAGCTCGCCTGCTATCACCAGCATCCGCAAGACCGTTTTCGGTTATATAAATAGGTTTTTTGTATCTGATAAATTCTTTAATAACCCAACACAACCCCTCTGGATATATTTCCCACCCCATATCACTTACTTTTTTATTCTCATTACCACCTAAACGATTATGGAAATAATACTGCAAAGCAATAAAATCATTGTACTTTCCAGTCCGGTTAAAAAACCAGCGATTAGAAAAATAATTCAAAAGCGCCGCGACCGGCTTTAAAAAAATATTGCCCGCTTCAAAAAAAGAAGCGATGGTGGCAAATCCAACTTGCGTTTCAGAATTAATAGTATGTAAGACAGCATACGCTTTTTTGTGGGCACGAGCCAAAATAAGAAAAGTACGAATCATCAAAAAAACATTCTTCTTTTGCGGTGGCCACGTCCCCTTAAAATAACCGTTGGGGACTACCGATCCAGGCTCATTTATGGTTATCCAAAAATGAACGCCATCGCCAAGACCACCCGCTACAAATGCAACATAGCGCTCAAAATAAAAAGGGAAATGCTTGTTTGCGATACCTCCTTTTTTAGAAAGCCACAACGGAAGTGTCCAGTGCCATAACGTCACAAACGGTTCCATCCCCCGCTTGTGCAAACCGTCAACAACTTTTTTGTAATGCTCAAGCGCCTCTTGGCTAAATTCTCCTTCACGTGGCTCAATGCGTGACCACTCTATAGAAAACCGATGCGCGTTGTGTCCCAACTCTTGAGCAATATCAAAATCCTCCCCAAAGCGATTGTAGTGATCGCACGCCATGCCTGAAATATAATTATCTGCCCCAAGCATTTCAGGAAATTTTTTCTGTTGCCATTTTTCCCAACGCCCAAAAGCCTCTTTTGCTAAGCGAGCGCTATTTGCGTGCTCCCACTCGCTCCAGTCATTATGAGTACCTCCTTCAACTTGATGAGCTGAGGTTGCCGCTCCCCATAAAAAATCTTCTGGAAATGATATTTTTTTATTATCCATAGAGAGCAAAAACTAATGGAATTGAAATAAAAGAAAATATTGTTGAAAAAACGACCACATTACCAACAAGTGTTGCGTCAAGTTTAAATTGTTCCGCAATAACAAAAGACGTCACCGCAGCAGGCATAGCAGCAAAAAGAAAAAGTGCTGGATCAAATGATATATGGGCAAGATCTAAAACGAGCCACACAAAAAACGGGAATGCCAAAAGCTTTAGAAAAGAAGCACCTAATGCAAGCGATAGACGCCTTTTTAAAAATCGTTTATAAAGAAAAATTCCCAAAGCACACAACGCAACCGGCGACGCAGTTGATCCCAAAATAAGTAGGGTCTCGTATACAAAACTCCACACACCAACCAAGGGCACAAAACTAATTCCAATACCAACAACAAAAGAAATGAATAGAGGATTTTTTAAAAATCGCAACAAATGAAAAGAGAGAGAATGTCCACTATCAGACCACCACCGTACAATTCCAATAGAAAAAACAATAGGGAAAATAAGAAGAATTGACGCAATAAATATCAAGTGAGCCCCATCACCAACCAAACCAGACACAATGGGAATTCCCATGTAAATAGTATTACCACACGTTGCAACTAAAAAAATAGCGGCTTTAGTAGGGCGCTTAATTGGTAAAAAAGCCAACAAAGCAAGCACAACAAACATAAAGAGCAATATGACACTCGCACTTCGTACAAAAATAAGTAACGTTTGCGGGTGTGCAAAGTCAAGAACCCAAAAAGCAGAAACAACAAGTGCCGGCAAAGAAACATAATATGCAAAAGCATTTAATACATGTGCCCATACCGCATCTGCAATATGCACACGCGCCAAAAGCCACCCAAAAAAGATTATAAGAAAAATAGGAATTGCAACAAGAATAATTTCCATTATAACTATCTTTTTACTACTCCAATCCACAAAGAGCGCCCATCAATAGTTGTTTGCGCTTCAGCATCAAACTTATCAACTTTTTTGAAAGTAACCTCTTTTGCACCAACCTCCAAAAGAAACATTTTTTTATTTGCCTCAACCAATGTTTCTATATCAGAAGACCCTTTCATCCACACCGCAATAGCATCGCGCGGGATATATCCAGCATTTTGCCTCAGACCTTGTACCGCGCGGATAAGTTCACGCAATGTCCCCTCTGCTTTTAGTTCTGGTGTAAGTGTTGTGTCCAAAACAAATTCTTCCTTTTGTCCTTTTTCAAAAATAATTTCTTTCACATTAATCTCATCAGCCAAAATATCCAAAAGCTCTTCAAATGTCTTAAACGATGCATTCGCTTGAATAATCAGTCTACTAAGTGGCTGACGCACTTTAATGCCTTCCTGCGAACGTTTTGCAAGTGCACTTGATGCAAGAACACGAATATCGCTCATCGCCTTCTCAAGTGTGGCATCTGAAACGTTTTTACCAAAAACTGGCCACTCTTCTAAGTGCACCGAATCTTTTGCAGAAAAAATATGCTCTTTTTTAAGTGACTGATACAAACTTTCGGCAAAGAACGGTACAAACGGTGCGAGTAATTTTGTACTCTCCAACAAAACATACGCAAGCACCGCAGATGCAGTTGCTAAATCTTTAGCAGAATCAGGCTTTTGCAAGCGCCGCCGTGAACGCCGAATATACCACCGCGAAACATCCTCAACAATAAATTGCTCCAGCAAACGTGCGCCGCCAAGCGCGTCATACTTTCCCATCGCTTCGCCAACACCAGCGGCAACCGTTGCAAGACGTGACAAAATCCATTTATCAAGTATGTGTGATGAGGTTGGTTTTTTTGAAATGGTTTGTTTTTTCTTGCCATAGGTATGCAAGAAAACAAAGGAGTTATACGCTGTCATAATAAAACGTCGCAAGATTGCTCCAATTTCCCCTTCGTCAAAGTTTTTTACGTCTCCTGGCGCATTAATGGTAAACAAATACCACCGCAAAGCATCAACACCATATTTATCGATAATCATCCACGGATCAACAATATTGCCCCGTGATTTTGACATCTTCTGTCCATTTTTATCATTTACTAAGCCAAGTGATATAACGTTCTTATACGGTGCCTCCTTGGTTCCCAAAAGTGTGCTCACCGCCAAAAGCGTATAAAACCATCCACGTGTTTGATCAATTCCTTCGGCGATGTAATCAGCCGGGTAGACAATACAATCTTTTGCTTTGTTGATATCAGGATTTTTTTCTTTGTGAGCAGCAACGCAGGTAAATGGATAGTGTGATTGCGCAAAAGGCATAGAACCAGCATCAAACCATACATCAGCAACTTCCTTAACCCGCCGCATAGAAGCTTTACATGACGGACACGAAAGTGTTACTTCATCAATAAACGGCCGATGCACGTCTATTTCCCCAATCCTATTAGTCGGAACATTGTCGGGGGTAATATGATGAAATTCTCCGGTTTTAATATAATCCATATCAAACACCGCCTCATCGTGCGTAATATGTTGCAAAGCCGCATCAAGCATCCACAAAGAATCTCCATGCCCGACAATAAGAATTTTCTTATTCTTATATTTTTTCTCAATTTTCTCTATAGCCCCATAGACACGCTCGCGCACATTAGTAAGTGTTTCAGCTCCCTCTGGCGCTTTTAAAAGACGCTCCACGTCACTCTCAAAAAAAGCAGTATATTCAGATATTTTTTTATGATTAAAATCACCTAATTGAATTTCTTCAAAAGCTTTTTCTTCTGTAACTTTTTTACCCAAAGCGTCGCCAACAATTTTTGCCGTTTCCATTGTGCGTTTATAAGGTGAGGCAAAGATGACGTCAATCCCCGCTGAGGCAAGTTTCGCAGAAGCTTTTTCTGCTTCTTTTTTACCAACCTCGGTAAGGTGCGAAATATATTTTCCACTTTCCGCACCCGCAGCAATCCACCCATCAACGTTTGACGTCGCCTGCCCATGCCTCAGTAAAAAATATTCATTTTTATAAGGACGCAACGTGTTCAAATCCTGCAAACTTCCTACCATCTGTTTTTTTTCACACGCCCCGCACTCCCAAATTGGCAGCGGTGTCCCCCAATACCGTTCCCGCGAAAAATTCCAATCTCTTTTCTCTTTAAGCCATTCGCCAAAACGGCCCTCTCGTATATGAGACGGGACCCAGTTTATTTTCTTATTCAAAGAAAGCATTTTAGCCTGTAAATCAGACATTTTTATAAACCAAGCCGAACGCGCATAATACAACAGCGGCGTATCACAGCGCCAACAAAATGGATATTCGTGCGTAAAGGCAAGCGTGCGCAAAAGATTTCCATTTTTCTCAAGAGCAACCAAAAGCGCTTTCTCTGTTTTGGGATCCTTCACATACATCCCCGCAAATTGTCCAACGCCCTTAACAAAATTACCTCGCTCGTCCACGGTATGCTCACGTGGTAGTCCAACGCGCGATCCCAACGCAAAATCATCTTCACCATACATCACCGCAGTGTGCACCACGCCCGTTCCATCGGTTGTAGTAACAAAATCAGCGTCATAAACTTTATACGACGCATCATTATGCAAAAACGACACATCAAAGAGCGGTTCATATAAAACACCAACCAAATCCTTTCCTTTAATAGACCCTCCCTTTTTAAAACTGCCCCCTCCCAAAACATCGCAGGCAAGATCACTAGCAACAATAAATGTTTGCTTTGTCTTTGCATCAGTAACAACGCTATAGGTAATATTTTTACCTACCGCCAATGCAACATTGCCCGGCAACGTCCAGGGAGTTGTTGTCCACGACAAAATATATGTCGCATCATCGGCAGTAAACGATCCTATTTTCTGACCCCTTACAACTTTAAATTTCACATATACTGATGTATCAGTTGTCTCTTTGTATCCTTGCGCTAGTTCATGAGAAGAAAGTCCCGTGCCACAACGCGGACACCAGTTCACAATCTTATAATCCTGATACAAAAGTCCCTTATCCCAAATACGTTTTATAATCCACCAGAGTGTTTCAACATAATCATTTTCATACGTAACATACGGATGTTTTAAATCGAGCCAATATCCCATGCGCTCCGTGAGTTTCTCCCACTCACTTTTATACTGCCACACCGATTCTTTACACTTTTGATTAAACGCCTCTATACCATATTTTTCTATATCCTTTTTTGAAGAAAGTCCCAACTGCTTTTCAACCTGAATTTCAACCGGCAGCCCGTGCGTGTCCCATCCGCTTTTTCTGGGCACCACAAACCCTTGCATTGTTTTAAAACGCAAAAACACATCCTTAAAAGAACGTGCTAGCACATGATGAAGTCCCGGCCGTCCATTGGCGGTTGGCGGCCCCTCCCAAAAATTGAAGACAGGCGCGCCTTTTTTCTTGGGTTGTAATGATTTTTCAAAAACATCCTTCTCCTTCCACAAAACAAGGACTTTCTCTTCTATCTCCGCAGGAGTATATGATTTTATATCTCTCAACATAGGTATGAGCCATTGTACCGCGTTTTTAGGACGCCTTCAACTGCCAAAAATAAACAGCTCATCACCGTGAGCCGTTTATTGTGGCTAATTTACTTAACAATGTAATACACCCCACGACCACCCTCGCCCACCTGGGAAAGCACCCCCTCTTTTTCCAACTCGTCCAAATACCGTGTCGCGGTTGCATCTGATACTCCAAACAGTTTTTCAACATCGTTATTTGTTATTTTCTCGTTCTCTCCCAAAAGCGCCACAATTTTCTCTGTGCGTTCATCCGTTGGTTTTGTCTGTTCCACAACCGTTGAGCTCGTTTTTCTTGCAAGATACATCCCAACCACCACCCCAACAATACCCACGATAATAAAAACTAAATAATCCATTTTTTTATACTATCACATCAACTCTGTTTTTGGACATCTTTTAACTAACCCCAACTGTACGGATAAGCAAAATTCGGATAGTATGAGAGTATGGCTCAGAAAAACACTACCATAGAGAATAAAAAGGCGTATTTTGATTACGCCATACAAGAGACCTTTGAAGCGGGTATTGTTTTGCTTGGGCATGAGGTAAAAGCGGTTAAAAGTGGCAAGGCGAGTATTGTGGGCTCATACGTGAAAATGTATGACAATGAGGCGTGGTTGGTGGGGGCTCAGATAAATCCCTATCAGGAGAAAAACACGCCCAAAGAGTATGACCCACAGCGGAATCGCAAACTGCTTTTGGCAAAAAAGGAAATTAAGATGTTCTTAGGTAAGGCAAAAGAAAAAGGATTGACAATAGTGCCTCTAAAGTTGTATAATAAGGGTGGCAAGATAAAGGTGGCTATCGCTCTTGCCAAAAGCAAAAAAGCGCCCGATAAACGTGAAACAATCAAGAAACGTGATGTAGAACGTGAATTGGGTCGTCGCTTGAAAAGGTGATTATGGATAAGTATTTTGTTTATGTTCTCATTAGTAAAAAAGATGGTAAATTATATGTGGGGTGTAGCAAAAATCCTACTAGCCGTCTCGAAGCACATAATAGTGGGAGCGTTGCCTCTACACAGAGAAGAAAACCTTTCGTTCTAATCCACACGGAAATTTTTGAGAAAAAAGCTGATGCTTTTAATCGCGAGAGATTCCTCAAGAGTTTGTGGGGGGCGAGAACAAAAAACAAAATACGAGAGACATATTTGAAAAATAATATGTTAGAGTTTTAGGGCTAAATTATCTAATTTTGAAAAATTAGATAATCGCCCGAACATAACTACGTTATGTTTTAGGGGATGTCGGGCTTCGACAAGGAAGTTCTTTTAAAAACTGCGAGTCGGATTGTTGCCACGTTACGGTGACGCTCAAAACAACTGCCAACAAAATGGCGCCCTCTTACGCATTTGCGTAATGTAGGGTATTCTCTCCTCACTTTGTAGGAGAGCATCAGCCCCTGATGCTCTATAGGGATCAGCTGGTGGTATATATAGAGCTTGTTTCTTTTCTTGGTTGCCTCGCCAAAAAAGAAAGACCTAAATGAGGCATCCGTCCCGCAAGGGACATGCTCGCTAAAACGAACTACACTCGTAGACGTTTTTAAATCCTCTCCTTGGACATGGGTTCAACTCCCATCATCTCCACTACTTCGCCAAGGCTTCGTAGTGCAAGCACTAATTCGCTAAAACCTAGTAGTGCAGGCACTAAAGAAGCGTTACAATAAAATCCCTCAATTGAGGGATTTTATGATGGGAGCAGTGAGTCCTTCGTAGCTTTATGCGTAGGAGGGCCTATAATTAAAATATGCATTTTGTTTATATTCTCCGCAGCCTTAAAGATGGGAGTTGTTATACGGGAGTAGCAGAAAATCTGAACAAGCGTTTGTCAGAACATAACAATAAAAACGCTCAATACAGTTCTAGCAAAGCTCCTTTTAAAATTGTTTGGTATGGCACCTTTGATAATAAAAATAAGGCCCTTGATTTTGAAAAATATCTAAAAACTGGCTCAGGTATTGCATTCAGAAATAAGCGACTGGTGTAGTTTCCTTTGCGAGGGGTTTTTTGTTGTGTTGTTGGGGGTGCTTGGAAGTTGAACTAGAGAGGGGTCGGGAGACACTCAGTCTCCCGTGTAGGAAAACAGTCCCGACATAGTCGGGACGTTAGAAACTGTGGGTGTCTAAAGAGCCCCGCTTTTTAAAAAAGGCAGGGCGACGTGAAACTCCCTCGTCTTTAAAATTTCAACGGCTCACTGTAGTGAGCCGTTGATTGGGGCAAATATTGGGGTCGTTTTTTGTATGAGTGTATTGAAAGGAAATTAAAGGCTATATAAAAAGACAAACGATTTTGTATTTTTCTGAGCCATACCCTCATAATATCTGACTTTTACTTATTCGTACAGTATACCCAAGCACCAAAGATGCTTTAGGGCTCCATTGCTTAATTTAAAATTGAAAATTAATAATTAAAAATTTGACTTTTAGCCTCTCCGAGGGTATACTGCCTGCGTAGTAACAAGAAAAAATATAGCTATACACTTTCGTACAAATAGCCAGATTAAGGCAATAGAGCTCCGAGTAATAGACGAAATGGGCGAAAGCTTGGGTGTTATGACCACAAAACAGGCCATCGCATTAGCAGAGGAGAAGGGATTAGATCTTATAGAAACAGTCCCCGATGCCAACCCACCCGTTGCAAAAATACTCAGTTTTGATAAGTTCCGCTACCAGCAAGAAAAAGAGGCGAAAAAGAAACAACAAAAAACCGCGGAGCTCAAACATGTGCGCCTATCGGCACGTTCGGCAGAGAACGACTTGTCAATAAAGGCAAAAAAAATAGGCGAGTTTGTGGAAAAAGGTCACGGTGTGGAAATTTTACTTCGCCTGCGCGGAAGAGAAAAGTACAACAAAGAATGGGCAATGAAGCGAATGGAACATTTTATTACTATGATTCCTGGAGAATATAAAATACTCTCCCCCGCTAAATTTGCCGGACAAGGTATTTTAATGCAGATAACAAAGAAATAATTTATGAAAAAAGCAATTTCAACACGAATAAAGGTAACCGGAACAGGCAAACTACTGCGCCGCAAAATGGGGCAGTGTCATTTTCGTGCAAAAAAATCATCAGTACAGATGGGACGCAAAGCATTGTTAGTAAGCGTACCAAAGTCGCTTAAAGCAAAAATTACCAAAAAACCAGGATTGCTCTAAACAATAAGACACTATGCCACGAGTAAAAAGAGGAACAACCGCCAATAAGAAACGCCGCGCCATCCTAAAACAGACTAAAGGGTTTCGTTGGGATAGAAAATCAAAAGAGCGCGCCGCAAAAGAAGCGCTCCTGCACGCCGGCACAAACGCCTATCGAGGCCGCAAAGAAAAGAAAAGAACCTATCGCCGTCTTTGGCAGGTACAACTGGGAGCGGCTCTTCGTCAAAGAGATATTTCGTACAGCAGATTTATTGATATGATGAAAAAAAAGGACTGTCAGCTTGATCGCAAAGTGCTCGCAGAAATCGCACAAAAACACCCAGAAGTTTTTGACACAATAGTCAAAGCAATGCAGGCATAAAAAATTATTTTAAATAAAACAATAAAAACACCCCGACTTGTCGGGATGTTTTTATTGTTTTATTTTTTTACCGCACTATGAGATGTATGAGTGTGGCGCGCTCCACTAATATTTTTATCAGGTATTTTCTTGTCTCCCTTTTTTTTGCCCGACAAAAAATCCTGCACCCGCAAAAGAACTTTTCTATCTTCTCCATGGCGCGGACCGCTAAACATCTTCATAGCTTCTTTATACGTAAGCCACACATATCCCCAATGTTCCTCAGAAATACGAATTTGGCGTTTGGTTGTCTGTGCAAGATAAAAGATAACGGTCTTGCGAACCTTTTTGCCATTGCGTGTAAACGTCCAATTTTCATATGCCTTAAAATAGTCAACAAAACGAAGTTGCCCGCGTGTAAGCCCCGTTTCTTCTTGTGTTTCTCGCAAAGCCGCCTCAAAACTGCGCTCCTCTTTTTCTATTTTCCCACGCGGAAACGTCCACGTTGCGCGAAATAAAATCAAAAAGCGAGGTCCTTCAGGACTTTTACGAAAAACAATAATGCCGGACGATATTTCACGTTCTAAATCACTCTTATCAACCATATGCTTTTAGTATACGCCCACCCCACCAAAAAAAGCAAAGAAATTAGGAGACAAAAAACACAAACGCATCACCCCCTTGCGCGACCGAGACAGTCACCTTACTGCCACGCACAAAATCACCGGCAAGAATCTTTTTAGAAAGCACTGCGGTAATATGTTCGTCCATCGCACGAGCAATGGGACGCGCACCAAATGCAGGATCATACCCAAATTTTGCCAAAAGCGCCACTGCCCCATCGTCAAACATAAGTCCAATGCCTTGGGAAGTTGCAACGCGCTCGCAAAGCGCCCCAATCTTCAAACGTGCAATTTTTTCAATACTATCCAAAGAAAGTGGCCGAAACACAATAACACCCGAAAAACGATTTAAAAGCTCAGGGCGGAAATGAGTAGTTAATTTTTCTTTTAGCACCCCAGAAAAAGAATCAATATCATCTCCTTTAAGTATATGGTCTTGAATAAATACTGATTCTGCATTAGAGGTTGCAACAATAATAGTATTAGAAAAATCAACATGCCGCCCCAGTGCGTCGGTGATGTACCCTTCGTCAAGCACCTGTAAAAACAAATTCAAAATATCAGGATGTGCTTTCTCAAACTCATCTAAAAGCACCAAGCTATAGGGCGAGCGCATAACACCTTCGCTCAACGCCCCAACAATACGCCCATCAGGAGATCCGATAAAACGCATCACACTTTCTTTTTGTTGATACTCAGACATATCAAACCGAATCATAAACGAGTCGGCTCCAAACTGAACATCGGTAATAATTTTAGAAAGTTCTGTTTTTCCAACGCCAGTAGGGCCCACAAACAAAAACGAAGCAATGGGTCCTTTTGGAGAAGAAAGCCCACTCCGATACGCACGCAACGCCTCCGAAACGGCTCGTACTGCGTGGTCTTGATTTATATAGCGTTTATGGATGACATCTTCTAAATGCAAAAGAATATCTGCTTCTTGGCGAGTGGTACGATGAATTGGCACCTTTACCTTTTCCTCAACCAATTCAATAATACTGGCTCCATCAACACGCCCCGTGCCACCTTCACGTGCGCGAGCAACCGCCTCAGAAAGCAATTCTTGAGCAGAAAGTGGTAATGGTTTGGGGCGCAAATATTTGGCACCCAAAACCACTGCCTCGCGCAATGCAGAAAGCGATATACGAACCCGTGCTTTGCGTTCAATAACAATAGCATCATAAGACAAAAGGGCAATTGCCTCAGGAATAGAAATTTCTTCAACACGCACCACATCAAATGATCCAAAAAAATCACTACGCTGTTCTATATATTCTTTAAATTCACGTGGATAACTTGATGCGATAACCGGAAAATCACTATTTTTTAAAACGGGCACAAGCATATCAAAAAGCTCTACCCCAGCACCAGAAGCACTGCTACGTACCAAATTATGTGCTTGAGGGATATACAAAATAATATTGCCTGCGCGCACAATTTCATCAACCACTTTTTTAAAACGGGCCGAAAGTGCGTCCGCAGAAGCCCCCGACATTAAATCAGGCACAGATAGCTCAACCAAACGCCTGTCAAATAAATCTGCGCTCACCATGTCAGAAATAATAGCAAACGCCAAATGCTTAACCATCGCTTCTTTCCCAACACCAGCCTCGCCCAATAATAAAACATTCTTCCCAGCACCCATCTTGCACAGCCCCTCAATCATCTGGTTGTACTCCTTCTCGTGGCCAATGAGAAAGCCCACCTGTCCTGCGCGTGCATAGTCAGTCAGATCGCGAGAGAATGCATCCAACGTGGGTGTGGGGCGCGATGTGAGCGTACGATTAACCCGATGCGGTTTAACACGCGCCATAGAAAGAGCAAACCCTCCTGTTGTTTGTGGAATATGATATTTTCGTGAATAAACAAAATGAGAAAAAGCAATGGCGCCATCAACGTCTTGAGGAGTAATGGCAAAAAGATCCAATATCTTAACAATGGGCGGATGTGCCATAGCAACCAGTGCGGAAAATAAAGTTTCTTCATCAACGCTCTGACGGGAATGAAATCGTGCCAGTAGGGCAGCAGACTCAAAAAGGGGCACTAGAGTCGCCAAAAAATCTTTTGTTGATACGCGCGATGCTTTCAGTGACGCTTCATATTCCTTTTCAACGCGCGCCCTAAAATCCTTCATTGAAATATCAAGTCGCTCCAAAGAACGGCTTAAAGGAGCTTTCTCCAAAAGCACCAACATAAGAGCCAATAATCCATCCCCACCAACGTGCACAACCCTATCCAACGCAGACCCGCAAAACGAAATAACATCGCCATCAGCGCACAGTGCAACATTATTATCAGAAACCTCTCCTTTGTATAACTGCACAACAGAATAGCGCGCACGTTTCATATGAATGAGATAATCCACAATCACAAGAGTCAAAAACAACCCCAACCAGAAAAGAGACGCTACATCAGACAAGATTAAAGAAATTGCAAGCCCTATAAAAACAATGATAAAGATATATTTTGCAACACGCACCAAAGAACGCGCCAGCGGATCAAGCGAGAGTATTGGATGAGAAAAAGTAAAAGAAGTAGGTGTATCACTCATAATTTAGATCCAGTAAAAAAGAGCCTTGTATAACATATACGCGGGCACAAGCGCCCAAAAAATATACACCGCAGTAGCAAGCACACATAATAATAATGCCAAAAACCCACCCAATGTAATACGAACTAACCGATACGAAAATCCTAAAACATACCCAATAACATTACGCTCTTGGTAGAGAGGTTTGAAAAGAAAGTATAAACTTGCTCGCAGGGCAAAGTGCCGTTCCAACCCTCTAAGCAGAGCGAGTGTTTTCCCATACACAAAAGAAAAGCCATCCCAATACCAATGGACAAAAAATAACAAAAATGAATTACAAAAAGTCTTAAAGACGTACAAAAACGCCATATGTACTCAGTATACCATAAAGCAAACAGTCCCGACATGTCGGGACTGTTTGAAATGCAATAGAAAAAATTTATTGCTGTGTGGCGCCTTCGCCCTCAACAGGAGCCGCAACGTCTGGAGAAACAGGAGCTGCTTCAGGCGTTCCCTCTGGCATTGCCTCACCTTCTACTGGCATTGCTGGCTTCTGCTCTTCGGTTGTTGGCTCAACCTGCGGATTTGTTTGCTGATCCATAATAAATATGTCATTTAAGCAAACGGCATGCGACGATTACCGCTTTAAATAAAAAGAAAGATAACGAAGAGAATGATAGCACAAACAAACAAAAAAAGCAAGAGAACACAACCCAAAACGTATCTAGTACGCCGTTTGCTCCTATGCTCCAATGTCTGCCTTCGGCAGATCTCCCGCAGGGAGACTTTCTCGTTCCTTTGTTTTATCGTCTCTAACTTAAAATTGCCTGCCTGCGGCAGGCAGGCCCACAAAGCAGTTATGGGTTTGCTATATGTTTGTTTTCAAACCAAGCCCATATAATAGCCACTAAGACAGTGAGGTGAGGATGAGCGGTTCTGTTTTGATAAAAACAGAATCACACCAGTTGTGTGAACCCCCCGCAAAGCGGGGTTGAGTTCTGGTGTGAAGAGAAGCCAAGCTCACTGGCTTTGGATATGAAATGATGCTTGCCGCTTTTGATGCAATCTTTTGTCGGCACAAAAGATTGCAAAAGCCATGCAAGGCGCTAGCCTTGCTTTGTATCAGGGTTTTCAACTCTGTTTATTTGATCGTAAACATTCAACACCGCCTTTACTCCATCACCCACCGCCGGATTAAGCTGATTGTAACGTGAGTCAGTAATGTCTCCCGCCGCCCACACGCGTGGATGTGATGTTTGAAAGGTCTGATGATCCACAACAATATTGCCACGCTCATTAAATTCAACCATCCCTTTTAGCGAACCAGAGTTGGGCACCGATCCAATCTCCACAAAAACACCCGACACATTCAGATTCTTTTCTTTATCATCCCCCGCTTGTTTATATGAAACACCCGATACAAATCGATCACCACTAACACGGGTAACATTTGCATTGGTTATGATTTCAACACTCTTCTCATTTTTTACACGATCCTGATATACCGGGTCTCCCTTAAACACATCCGAGCGTACAAGCAAATAAATCTTTTGAGCATACGGCAACAAGTCAATAACTGCCTCAAAAGCACTATTTCCTCCACCCACAACAGCAACTACCTTATCTTTCATAAGTGGAGCATCGCAAATGGAGCAATAAAAAACTCCCTTGCCTTCAAAGTCAGTTTCACCAGGGACATCTAATCTTCTATAGCGACTTCCCAAAGCAACAAGCAACCGCCTTGCTTCAAATGTTTTACCAGATGCCTCCACAACAAAAAAGTCGCCTTTGTCTTTAATGTCAGAGACACTCACTCCATCAACAATATCTAACCCTTCTTGAGCACGCAGATGTTTTTCTAACATAGTAGCCAGATCACTTCCAGACAAAGAAACGTTTCCTATCCAATTTTCTATAGAGTCAGAATTAACCGACTGTCCGCCAAAATCTTTGGTCAGAAAAACAGTTGAAATCTTTTTGCGAGCCGCATAAACTCCAGCAGCAACACCAGCAGGTCCGCCTCCTAAAATAGCAAGTTCGTACATAAATAAGTTAATTAATTATTTAGAACTCTTATCATCAGGATTAAAGTGTGCGTTATGTAGCACAAACAACAACACCGTTACCACCACAGCCACAACAATAGCAAATGATATAAGCCCGGCCCCAGCAAGTGACCCAACTGCCGCCGCCATCCAAACATTGGCAGATGTGGTAAGCCCATGTATTCTCTCATCAGTTTTGATGATAATACCAGCGCCCAAAAATCCAACACCCACAACAATATTAGCAAGAACCCTTGCAAAATCAGTGGTAACAGCCATAGACGCGTCCTGCGCGGCCGGACCAGTCACAAACGGGATAACCAGCGAAGCAATAATAAAAACCGCCGCACCACCCGACACCAACATAAGCGTACGTACACCCGCTTCCTTACCAATACGTTCGCGCTCAAAACCCATCAGAGCCCCCAGCGCAAGCGCAGCCAGAAAACGAATAATCATTACTTGTAGGGTGATCATAGTGATGTGCGTTTAAAGATAAATTAGTGCTCGTGATCGGCAATGCCCAACACATGCTCAATATGATGCCGATCAAATCCCACAATAATAGTGCCATCAATATCAATCACCGGCACTCCCATTTGTCCCGATTTTTCAACCATTTCTCGTATGGCCCGCTCGTCTCCTTCAACGTTTTTATCCACATATTCCTTCCCAACGCTATCAAAGTATGCCTTTGCCATCTTACAGTACTGACAAGCTTTTGTTGAATATATTGTAATCATATTTTTGTTTTAATGTTTTATTCTTTCTTTGTTTTTATGTTCTTATGTTTCTGTGCTTTTTGTTTCGTTATTTCGTTGCTTCAACGTTCTACTGTTCCATTGTCCCAATGTTTTCTTGTCCCTTTGCTTTATTGCTCTGTTGCTTCTTTGTTTTATTGTTTAAATGCTCCATTGATTTCTCGTCCCTCAATTTAAAATTAAAAATTGGAAATTTAAAATTGTCTTTATGCTTTAATATTGCGGTGTCCCCCTTATTCCTTCTGTAAAAACAATCCATCAATGGCTTTTTTATAAACACTAAAATCAGCAACTCCCTTAATCATTTGGTTACCAATAAACATTGTTGGCGTTGAAACTCCCTGTGGCATTGCTTGCTGAGCTTGAGTCATAAAAAGCCCGAGTTGTTTTTTATATTTATCAGAATTATAACATGAGGTAAACAGATCAACCGAAAACCCGTTTTGCTCAATAACATTAGTAAAAAATGAGTCAGTTAAGTTACCAGAATTTTCTGAATTAATGCCTTGCTGATACTCCTGGGCTTCAGCCCCATAAATAGCATCGTGCATCGCAACAAGCGCCTCTTCTCCTTGCTCTGCAGCACACAACGTGGCAGTCGCACTGTTAAATGACTCCAATGGAGGAGTGTTCTTATCATACGAATCAATAAAAGTAAGTGGTTTGAAAACAATTTTCACCTTCCCAGTATCAATATATTCGCTTCGCAGTTGCGGCTCAATTGTAGCCCAAAACGCAACACACGCAACACATTGAAAATCTGCGAACTCAACCAAGATGACCGGTGCATTGGGGTTGCCAATAATCAAAGCCCCCTGTGTATCAAAAACGCCGCTTGTATCACCTGTTGGAGTCGTTGGTGTTGTGGGAGACTGCACAGGACGGGTCGCCGCATAAATAACCAAAGCAATGGCAGCAACCACCACAATACCTATAATAATGTATGAAAAACGGTTTGAATTTGTTGACATACGCAGAATATCTCCTCTTTATAAACCAATTAATATGCTCTATACTACACTATATGCTACTTAAAATAAAGCAAACATTTCTTTTTTTGGGCGATATTGCGCTCCTTTTTGGCGCGCTAGCTATAACACTACTTATCCGCTACAACATAAGCCTTTTTAGCACCGTCTGGAACGACCACCTCGTTCCTTTTTCCATTATTTTTGTTGTATGGATTCTCACTTTTTACCTGGCAGATTTATACCGGAATAGATCGTTTACTATCAGCGCCTATCTTATACAAACATTTTTTATAGCCCTGAGTATCAATCTCGCAATTTCAATAACCGCATTTTACCTTTTTGGAGATTTTTTTAAACTAACACCTAAAATAAATCTTTTACTTTTTTCTGTTATTTTTGGCACACTGGGGCTTTTGTGGCGAATTCTTTTAGGAGCACTTTCAACGACGGCTGGATTTGTATCAAATGTTTTAATAATCGGCGACTCCCAAGCAATTAACGAACTAAAGTCGTATTTACTTGAAAATAAACAAATTGGTTATCATATTGCACACCATCTACTCACCTCCCCTGAAAGTAGCAACGTGAGAGGCGCGCTTACAAAAATTATCAACGAAAATCACATAGATACCATTGTCGCCCAAACACACATCAAAAGAGATGCGGCTGTCATTGGCGCTATGTATCGCATACTGCCTTTGCAAATACAAATAGTTGATTTAGTAGTATTTTATGAGCTCATCTTCCAAAAAATTCCTCTCAAAGAATTAGACGAGGGGTGGTTTTTGGAAAAAATACTCTTACACCGTCGCATTTACGACGCCCTCAAACGCGTATCGGACATTGTGCTCTCTTTCTTATTGGGCACCATATTTCTCATCCCCGCCATTATTATCGTCCCACTTATTAAAATCACATCCAAAGGTCCAGCACTTTTCTCCCAAAAACGAATGGGGAAAAACGAAGTTCCATTCACACTCTATAAATTCAGAACAATGGAATATGAAAACAGCGGTGCCCTGTGGACCGACCCCAATGATAAACGGATCACCAAATTAGGCAAAGTTCTGCGCTATATGCATCTAGACGAAATACCCCAAATCATAAATATCTTTTTGGGCAACATTTCCTTCGTGGGTCCACGCCCAGAACGCATTGAGCTGGCGGCACATTTTCGACAACTTCCCTACTACGAAATACGTCACATTATAAAACCGGGCCTTACTGGCTGGGCACAGGTAAACTACCACCCCAGCGCATCTTTAGAAGAGGCGCAAGAAAAACTCCAGTATGATATGTACTACATCAAAAACCGCTCTCTAGCTTTAGATTTTCTCATTATCCTCAAGACAGCAAAAACCTTCCTTTTTAATCACAATTAAGCAAGGGCTAAGGAAAAAGGTGAAGGGAATAAGACGAAAGATGTCCTTGTCCCTTATTCCTTAATTGATTGTTTCCCTTTTGTCTTTTTTCTTTTTTCCCCGTTCCTAATTTAAAATTGGGAATTGGAAATTTAAAATTGTTTCCCTTTTGTCCTTGTTCCTTTGTCCTTGTTCCTTATTAGAGCCAATTCTTTTTATAAAAAACCCAAAACGCAACTACCACCACCAAAACTGTCATCGCCATAATACCCATAAAAGCATATGGATGATTCTGGAAGGGCAACATCACATTCATACCATATACGCTGGCAATCATAGTAGGAAGCGTCAAAATAATAGTAATTGCCGTTAGAAACTTAATAGCACGGTTTAAATTGTTGGTCATAACTGTTGAGTGCGCCTCACGAATGTTTACAATCATCTTGATATTAGTCTTACAAATATCAACTGCCTCATCGTTGGCCAAAAGCAAGTCCTCAACCAAGTCCTGATCTTCTTTAAAATATTTTAAATACTGTTTTGAAAGAAGTGATTTATAAATATTGCTCGCCGGTACCAATGCAGTAATAAAATCATTAAGTACCCGCTCAAGAGAGACAAAGTCAACAATATCAGCGCTGGAAATACGCGACACGTTTGACTCGCGGGAGCGTACACGTTTGTTGATATTATTTAAATAGTTCCTATAAAGCAAACTTATCTTCAAAAAGATAAACAACAATAACTTAGATTTTTGGGTTGTATAAAATTCAATTTTTTCACTCAAAAAATCATCAAACAATTTTTTGCTATCCCGCACAACACACGCAACAAAATCATCTGCGAGTACAAACAAAACAGGTATGGTGTGAATTTCATCATCATCCACAAAAGGGAAGCGCAAAAAAACATACAAACCAGATGGTTCCATTTCAAAACGAGGCGACTCAAACTGATCAAGAGCATCTAAAATATGTCCCCGTTCAAGTCCAGCTTTTTTTGAAAGAAAATCAATCTCTTCATCACTCGGATCAACCGCTAAAACCCAGGACCCTTTTTGAATCTCATCAAGCGACTCAAGCCGCTCATTACGAATAGTTTTTTTATAAATATCAATCATAAAAAACAATGCATAAAAATATACTCACAGTATACCACCCCCTGTCCCCAATTTAAAATTAAAAATTTATAATTGAAAATTATTTTTATGCTCCCATGTTCCGTTGTTTTAATGTTTAAATGATGTGATGTTCCGTTGTTTTAATGTTGCAGTGCTTCAATGCTAAAGTGTTTTCATACTTCCCTGTTCCTAATTTAAAATTAAAAATTTATAATTTAAAATTATTTCCTCCCTCTTGCTAGCACAGCAAAATACCTATACCATACTATTAAACCATTATGTTTTTTCAGAGAATAAAATCTTTCCTTCTTTATAACAAAAACACCCGTCAAACAGTCGCCAAAAACACCTTCTGGCTCTCAGTAAGCCAGCTGGGGAGTCGCCTTATCAGAGCAGTTATTATCATCTACGCCGCTCGCGTCTTGGGAGCTGGCGAATATGGTATTTTTAACTACGTTCTTGGTTTTGCTGGATTTTTTACCCTCTTTGCCGATGTAGGAATTAATTCTCTATTGACACGAGACATCGCACAAAACCCAGAAAAGCGCGCTGAGTTTTTTTCAAATAGCTTTTGGATTAAAATTGGGCTACTTGCAATAACAGCTATCTTGGTCATTTTTGTTGCACCTCATTTTACATCAATAAAAGAAGCTCAATTGCTTATTCCTCTTGTAGCGATACTGGTTATCGCAGATGGGATCCGAGAATTTTGTATAGCATTTCTACGTGGAATTGAGAAGATGGAGGCTGAGGCTTTTATAGTAACCATTATGAATATATCGATAATGGTTGCGGGATTTGTAATTTTATCTATAAATCAGACAGCTAAAGCACTTTTAATAACATACATAACCAGTGTCGTAGTAACGAGTAGCATTGCTCTTATAATGCTACGTAAATATTTTGCTCAAATCTTTCTCCATATAAAAAAAGAAAGGATTTTTTACGTTCTCCGCTCAGCATGGCCCATTGCGTTTGCAGGAATTTTTGGGATCCTAATGCTCAACACCGACACAATAATGCTAGGGTGGTGGGTCACCCCAGAACAAATTGGTTATTACTCGGCGGGTCAGCGCATTATTCAGGTGCTCTATACACTACCAGCGCTTTTAGCAAGCGCGACGTTTCCAGCTCTTTCAAGAGCTATACAAAAAAAGAATCACCAACAAGAAAAGGTGGTGAACGAAAAGAGTATGACGCTCATATATGCAATCGGAGCGCCATTAATAACAGGCGGCTTGCTTACTGCAAAACCTCTCATATCACTCCTTTTCGGTCCAGAATATCTTCCAGGGACACTGGCTTTTCAAATATTGCTTGTTGGGATACTTATACAATTTCCAGGAGTATTTCTTTCAAATTTAGTGATAGCACGCAATAAACAAAAAAAGGCGATATTATTTACAGCCCTGGGAGCATTTACAAATATTGGTTTAAATATCTTACTTATTCCTCCTTTTGGAATAGCAGGATGTGCAGCTGCAACATTCGTATCACTGCTCTCTAATTTTGGACTTCTGTGGATATTTTTAAAAAAAGACGATAATTTCCAAATACTCCCGAATATCAAAAAAATTATCACCGCAACAGTGATAATGACAGTAGCCACAATTCTCTTAATTATGACGAACTTGTCCGTTCTTATTGTTATCGCCCTAGCGGCAATAATTTATCTACTTTCACTATTTTTGCTAAAAGAGAAGATCATCAAAGATGTAGCCACCCTCTCAAAAGAAACAACCTTTCCTAATTAAAGAATTTCTCAAACTTTTCTGCACAATCATCTGTGTTAAAGTGCTTTTTTGCATAAGCAAGTCCGTTAGTCCCCAACGCAGAAAGCTCTTTTCTCTCATGAATACATTTTTTAACAATCCCAAGGGCACCCTCAAAGTCATCGGAAAGCACAGAAAATCCACAGTGCGCTTCTTTGATAATGCTGTGCCCATCGCTCTGTTTATGTAAAAAAGCAATCACAGGTACGCCTGCCGCCATATATCCCATAAGCTTTGCTGGCACTGCCGGTGTAGTATTTTTGGAAGTCAGCGTAAGCAATGCAACATCACATTCCTTTACTAAAGACGGATACTCCAAGGGGCTAACAAACGGCGCGAAAACAACATTTGAAATATTTTTTTTGCGAACCTTTCTTTGAAGATTTTTTTTCTCCATTCCTTCTCCAACCAACAAAAAGGTAACATCTTTATTATCAATGTTTTGCGCCACACGCAAAACAAGATCAAGACCCTGTGATGGACCCAAAACACCTGCGAAAAGAAAAACAAATTTTCCCTCCACTCCAAAACGTTTCCGAAATACTCCTGTGGGACTAGCTTCTTCAAAATTTTTCACGTCAATCCAATGCTCAACAATTCCTATTTTCTTTTGATCAACCTCATGTTTCAAAGCAAGAAATGCTTTGTGTTTTTCAGAAGGAACAACAATAGCATCCGTCAAACGATACGCCCGCCGCTCCATCCATCTAAAAAATCCCACCAAAAAAACATTAGTCATCGCTCCCAAATCAATAGCCAGCTGAGGAAAAAAATCGTGCAGGTTTAATATGGTGTGTACCCCATATCTTCGCTTAGTCCATTGTAATACCAACGACAGCGGCAAAGGCGGGCTATGCAAAATAACTTCATCTAACGCATCTACCTCACCAGCAATAGCACGCATAAAAAGAAAAGGCATCACAAGTTGAGCAATGCCCCGAATAATAAAATTAACCCGATGGTGCGGCAATGTTTTCACACGTATAACACGCACTCCATCCTCAACGCTCACTCTATCAAAATCGCGCGCCTCCCCAGCAAGGTTGTACGCGGGATACGACGTTACCACACAAACCTCATGCCCACGAGCAACAAAACCCACAGCAAGCTGCTGCATAAGGTGCGCCGCAGAGCGAATTTCTGGAGGATATGAATCAGAGATAATAAGTATTCTCTTTTTCATACACGTGCTAGCGTTTTTCAAAATAACCCTCAAATCGCTGCTTGGCTTTTTTGTATCTATCTCCCCATCCACGCATCTGTTCCAATTTTGCCTCAAGATCTAACATTATTTTTGCCGAAATAAGAATAGACTCTATGGAATCACCCTCCTCATTATTGGCAATCTTGCGCCCAATCTCCTGATACATTTCCCGATAACTATCAGTTTTAAATATTCGCTTTTTTCTAATAATTCTATGGTTATCTTCAGATAAATATTTTATTGCATCAACAATCCTCACATTCTTCCCATGCACCTTAAGTTCCACATGATCTCGTGGACCCACACGCAAGCTCCCCTTTTCGCTAAAGGTTGTAGTAAAGGTAGCTCCGTTTTCAAGTTCTATCCAAACATCTATAGCGCCATCTTTGAGAAGTTTAATATCAAAATCGGTTGGTTTGCTAAAATCATTAAGATGTAAAAAATGATCAATCTGATGACATCCATTCGAGAAAAAAGAGCTTCGCGACACCGGCCAGTTATACCAGAAAAACTCCGGCTGGATAAGTTCGTACACAATGGAATGATATGAGATAGGATCACCCTGCGAAACACCCAAATCTTTAAGTGCCAATTTATTAAACGTCCCATACCTTTTATGAAATCCGATAAACAATTTTCTTCCCACTTCTCGTAACGTTTTTTCCATCTCATCCAATTCTTCATAATCCATCACCACCGGCTTTTCTATCACAACGTATGCACCCTGCCTCAAAGCATGCAAGGCAATGGGAACGTGCGTGTGATTATAGCTTGCCACATAGAAAACATCCGCTTTTTCATTGTGAGTAGGAAACGGCGATGAGTCCCATCGTTTGATACGTTTTTCTATAAATATCTGTGTAGGATCAATTTCGTGTACCGATTGTATTTCAACAAATGGGCGCGAATACGGAATGACATTTATTTTTGCATAATTACCATACCCAAACAAAACTCCCTTTTTAACTTTAGTTTTATTCTCACCAATAGCTCCCTTAACTTCACCAACCGCAGAAGGGTTTGAGGCATCAATTTTTTCATAAGAAGACCAATCGCTTTTTGTAAGTTCATCCAAAAGACCCTCCATCAGCCGTGCATGCAATTCCTCTGCTATTTCAATACCAGAATAAACACTCCATGTCCTAATTCCTTTCCACCATGCGTCATCCCTCAAACCATTCGCCAAAGAAATATATGAAACAGAATCTTTTACAAACTTAGCGGCCTGTTCACCATCAAGTTTCAAAAGTAGTTTAGAAGGCAACGCCAAGCGCTCCACAAGAGCCGGATGCCACGGAGCAACAAAACCAACAATATCTCCTTTCTCAAATTCTCCACCCTCAGGACCTTCAAGCACTTCACCCACGCCACAGGAAATATATTTCTCATTGCGCCTGTCTTCTCTAAGCCGCGACCAGGTCTTGGTAACAAGTCCTTCAAACCCAACAACGGGAAAATAATTAATCAAAAGCCGCAAACTCTTTTGTCGCGTATGGTACACATTCTCAAGCTTCTCCAAATTCTTCCAAGCAAGAACTTTGATTCTATACTCCTTGGGGCTACGAAAATAGTCCAAAAATCCACCCCGCCACTTTTTTCCAGTCAAGATTTTCATACAGTATACAAGCCATTCTATCACAGTTTTCTCACACTTTCAAAGCAAATTCACAATTTCTCTACCTTCGGTAGATCTCCCGAAGGGAGACAATTTTAAATTTTCAATCAGGATTTAGCATCAAGAGAAACTCCTATTTTAGAAAATATAAGAGTCAATTCCCCAGACTCACCAACTACCGCTTTAACGTTTTCTCTCATTTCTGGCCGACAACGCACCAACATTCTCAACCAATGATTTGTCTCCCGAATTTCTTTTTTGCAGATAAAAATTTTATTACGAAAATCCTTCCTAGAGCTAGCCCCATTTGCTTCCATATAATTAGCACCAACACTTGTTGCAGATCTTACAAGCTGACTAATAATGGGAGAAACTATATGATCTCTTTTTATACTTTTACACAAATCAATAACCATCTCCCCAAACTTTCCTGTCCGCTCTTCAAGGTTATATTTATTCTGCATTTTCTCCGTCCAATTTAAAATTAAAAATCCTTTCTAAGACTCGTGCCCCAATTTAAAATTAAAAATTTATCATTTAAAATTTCTCTTTGAGAAAGACTTCTCTTTCTCAAAGAGCTTCCCGTCTATCAAAAACCGGTACCAAAATGCATGCAAAAAGTGAAAGACAAGTCCTTCTTTCCCGTCCAAAAACCCAAGTCGCAAAAAATACCGGTATACAAAATATCCAAGTGCCCGCCAAAAAAGCGGCAGACGATAGTAAAAAGAATTCTTCACCCACCTCTTCCTTCTTGTCGCTTTATCAAGTTTGCCTTCTTTTCTACCCTCTTTGTCTCCTAATTTAAAGTTGTCTCCCTTCGGGTGATCTACCGAAGGTAGAGAAATTGAAAATTTAGAATTATATGCCTCCTCTGCCTCCCGCGTCGCATATCCATTATGCTTAGCAGTCCACCACGAAAGATCCTTTTTATTATCATCAACAAAATCATTGTTCAAACGCTCCACGCGACCATCAAAAACAACAATGTGCTCATCCATAATCCGTTCTTCGCTACGCCCCCTTCCTTTCCTAAAAAGACGCAGAAACCAAACCGGATAATAAGCACCGTGTTTTATCCATCGCCCCATAAAATAAACCCGCCGCTTCATCACAAACCCAGCAATATCATCGGCAATAGGGCTAGCAAATAATGCAAAAAGTTCATCTTGCAATTGAGAAGTTGCCCATTCGTCGGCATCAAGCCGCAAAATCCATTCGGATGCTATAGGAATTGATTCAAGAGCCCAGTTAAATTGCTGAGCCTGATTTACAAATTCATGCACCACAACTTTAGCACCATACTCTTTTGCAATTTTTACTGTCGCATCATCAGAACCAGAGTCAACTACAATAATCTCTCGCACCCAGCCAGCAACACTCTCTAGACACGCACGTATGTTTAATTCCTCGTTATAGGTAAGGATAACAACAGCAATAGGTAATTTTTCTTTTATTTTTCGCATAATGATTTGTAAACATCTATAAGCATATCAGCAACACGCTCCCACGCAAACTGCTTTGCACACTCCCGAGCCCTTTGTCCCATATCAACGCGAAGTTTATCATCAGAGAAAATTTTTATAAGAGCCTCGGCAACCACCTTCTCCTCTTTTTTCACAACAATCCCCGCCCCACATTCTTTAATCACAGGCCAAATACCAACGCCGTCTGATACAACAACCGGCACTCCACACGCCATTGCTTCAACAACCGCCATCCCAAAATTCTCAGAATATGAAGGTAGTATAAACACATCAGCCCCACAAAACGCTTGCCACTTTTCATCTCCTTTTAACTCTCCCGTAAAAATAATGTGTTCCTCCAAAGGAGTACTTTTTGAGATTTGAATATTTGTCCCCCCGCGGGGGATCTCCCGTAGGGAGAATATTTGATTCTTGATATTTTCTAGATATCCCTCATCATCTCCGCCGACCACAACCAAAACAAGCGAAGAATTCTTTTGCAATGCTTGCGCAAAAGCAGGCACTAACGTATCAAAACCTTTTTTCCAACTAATTCTCCCCAAAAAAAGAACTATCTTTTTATCTTCCGCAATATTAAATTGATTTTTCAAAAAATCTTTTCTATCTCCACACACACCATCAGGAACATCTACACCATTTGAAGCAACAAAAGATTTTTTTAAAGGCAACCCTGTTTTTTTATATTCTTCTTCTTCCTTTTCAACAGTAAAGTGCAGAGCACTAGCATTTTTTAATATGAATCGTTCAATAAATTTAATGTACAACCATTTTTTAAAGGCATGATAAGCAAGCGGTTCCACCATTAAATTCCCCCGAGGAGAAATAATGTAGGGTTTTTTAAATTTACGCGCATATCGCGATCCCAAAAAAGACGCCGCCAAAAAAACAGAAGTGATGTGTACCAAATCAAATTCGCATATACGCTTTTTGAGCGCGCGCCGCATTGCTTGTGAATAAAACCATTTGCGAAGAAAAAGGTTGCGCGAAACAGGAAAATAAAAAACCTCAACACCATCAACATCGACAGGAACCCCCAAAGGAACATCCAAAACGCCATCACCATCAGCGTTGGTTGTAAAAACAGTCACAGAAACACCCTTTTTAACTAAAGTGGCGTTCATTTGTTTCACGCTTTCAATAGGCCCCCCATAACGAGTTGCCGGAAAATATGTCGGTACAATATGCAAAATGCGCATACATCTATACTACAGCAAAAACCAAAGCAAACAAACACAATAACATAGTATTCACTATCCCAATTTTCGTTTTATAAAACGAATAATTCCCCTAAAATACTTAATAAAATATTTAATATACCAATAAGAAAATTTTGACATGACATCCTTGCGGACAAACAAAACATCTCCATTATTAAGGGAAAAATTAATACAGTAAAAACCATTCTTTTTAAAATGCTTCTTTATCTTCTCCACACGCGGTGTCATCTCGGGCCATATAAAATCGTGAAATTCTACAGTAACCTGTTTAATTTTTTTGAAGGTATCTTTCTTCATTAGTTCAAACATTTCAAGCTCAGCCCCCTCTATATCAACCTTTAAAAGGTCAACGGCATCTATTTTATTTTCTTCAAGAAAATCATCAAATAAAATTCCCTGGACTACTATACTTTTAGAAGAAAGGAGTTTTTCATCCCCGTCATATAACGAAGCACACTGATCTTTGGGAAGATATATTGTATACATTTTTTTCTCAGGAGCTATGCATACATTAAATTTTTTTATATGGGGACTACTTTCAATTTTTGTAAAAAGATTGGGAAGTGGCTCAACAGCTAAAACAGTACATCCAAACATTTTAACAATGGTTCCGCAAAATTCTCCCTCGTTTGCACCCAAATCAATTACGATCGAATTAGGTGAAATATGTGCTCCTAAAAAACTATGGAGAAGTATATTATAAACTTTTGTCGAAATCATATTTTCTATTTTTTATTCTCAACTATCTTTATATGTTATACATCAAAACCCAGAATAATCATAAATCAAAAAGGGCTTTAACTGTTTGATTATTTAAATCTTTTTCCGAAAGGATTGGGTCTGTAATTGGCCAATCTATCTTTATATCCGGATCATTCCAGATTATTCCCATTTCTGACCTTGAATCATACTCACTAGAGCATTTGTAAGATATTTCCGCTTCATCGCTTAAAACACAAAAACCATGACCAAATCCTTTCGCTGGAATGAATAATTCTTTTTTGTTCTCTTCTGAAAGAATAACGCCTGCCCATTGAAGAAATGTTTCAGATTCTTTTCTTAGGTCTACTGCCACATCAAATATTTCTCCTCTTAAACATCTTACCAATTTAGCTTGAGCACTGTCCCCAATCTGAAAATGAATACCGCGTAGAACCCCCCTCGAAGACATTGAATGATTATCTTGAACAAAATTAGTTTCTATTCCATTATAAAAAAAATCTGATTTTTTATAGATTTCCGCAAACCAACCTCTTTTATCATTAAAAACCTGCGGCTCAATAAGGACAACTTCCTTAATTTTTGTTGGAGAAAACTTGAATGGCATTTTTAGGTGTTAGTATATTTATCTTTGTGGGCTCTATAATACTCTACCATTTTATTCATCCCTTCAATTATTGATGTTTTAGGCTTCCATCCAGTTAGTTTCTTGATTTTTTCTATACTGACTGGGGCATCTCCAGTTTCTATATTTTTGTAATTATCTGGCCAAGGAACATATTCAATTTCCCCCTTACCAACCGCCGATATTACGGACTCAACCATATCTTTAAATTTCGTGTGCACACCAGACCCTATATTAAATATCTCCCCACTTGAATTTTCTGATAGCATCAAAAGAAGTAGACCCTCTACTAAATCATCTATGTAGATATAATCTCGAATCTGTGTTCCGTCTCCAAAAATTTTTATTAACTGATCCTCCATAGCTAAACGCATAAACCACCCAGGAATAGAATATTTGCTGTGTTTTATTTGTTGACGAATACCGTAAGGATTAGTGAGTCTTGCTATCACCGATTTAATACCGTGGTTTTTAAAATAATTTAGGTAATACTTTTCTACACATAATTTGTGAACGGCATATATATTTATTGGACTCGTAGAGCTTTCCTCGGTAATAGAAACATCTTTAGTCCTTCCATAAACCATTCTTGAGCTCGAAAATAATATTTTAGTGTTTTTATTGTAGTTCCTACACGCTTCCAGAATTTTTTGATGACCAAGTAAATTTACATAAAGATCTTCTCGCGGCATAAGATCACTGTCTATAGGGCTCACTTGAGCAGCAAAACTAAATATATAGTCTTTCCCCGGAATAGTTTGAGCTAGTATTTTTTCGTCTCGAATGTCTCCTATAGTTAAAGAGACTCGATCTTTGATCCCATTTATATTAAATAAGTTCCCGCCATAAAGTGGATTTAAAGAGTCTAAAATGTGCACCTTAGCTCCTAGTTCCACCAAGCGATGAGATATATTGCTTCCTATAAAACCCAACCCTCCCAACACCAATATTTCCTTATTTTTATATTCGTTAATATCCAACATAAAATACAAATTTCTAGAAGATTTTTAACGTCTGTCTGATAATATTTTTTTATAAGTGGCTACTATTCTTTCTCCATAATCATCCCATGTGAACCCCGAACTTACCCTCTCTTTAGCAGACTGTCCCATTAATTTACAGACATCTTGGTTGTCGTACAAGTATACTAGTTTTTCTTTTAATTTATCAACGTCTCTTATTGGTATGACGAATCCGTCCTTTCCGTCCCTAACTATATCTTCTCCTCCAGTGTTTGTAGTGCAGACGACAGGAAGCCCGCACGCCATTGCCTGCAACTGAACCATAGCAAGACCCTCTTCTATGGATGGCATAACAAAAACTGATCCTTGTGAATAAAACTTATGAAGCTCTCTTATCGGTTGATAGCTGATATTTTTAAACTTACCTTCATATTTTTTTAGAAAAGGTTTTATTTCTTCATTAACCGGGCCTATAAGAAGTAGCTCAGAATTTGGTAGATTAAGCTCTGCAAAAGCTTGAAGTAAGTATGGGATTCCCTTCCTTAGAGATAACCCTCCCCCAAAAACAACTCTAAAGATGTCGTCTTGTTTAGGAATCTGCTTGAAGTACGAAAGATCGACTCCATAGGGAATTTTTATAATCTTTTCCTTTGGAATCCCTTGCTCAAGAAGAGTTTTTTCAACAAAACTTGATGGAACTGAAATATAATTGGCTTCTGCAAGTTCTTGAATTTCTTTTTCTATGATTTTGGGATGGGGTAATTGGAATGGTTCAGCCTTTACTCCAAATTTTTTATATTCTTCTTTTAATATTTTATTTTGAAAAAGAACGTGGGAACTACTATGCTCAGCAATAATCAAAGCACCTCGACTTTTCGCCACTCTTAGTGATTGCAACATAAAAGACGGCCAACTTACGAAGATATCTGGTTTTCCTATCTTTTTTGAAGCATTTTTATCAAATAGATCACTTATAAAGTATTGGGGATTATAAATATTTCTAACAAATGATGGCGGCTTTCTCCATGAACGTTCAAGAATTTCTTTGATGAGAATTGAATGAATTTTATCGGATGGCACCCCAGATTGTTTCACTAAATATTTTGGATAAGACGTTATTAGATGATCAAGACAATCATGTTTATCTAACTGATGCGCTAAATGAAAAGCGTAAAATTTCCCGCCTACCGAAACAACAACTTTAAATTTTTTATTCATACAAAACAAGAGTTTTTTTAGTAATACTCTCCCAAGAGAACAAATTTTGAGCTTTCTGGCGTGCTATCACTCCCATGTGTGTACGCAGCACTGTATTTTGGCACAAACGCGAAAGCGCGTCCGCAAAACCCACACTATCATCGACATCAACCAAAAGACCGCTTTGCTTGTCAAAAATAATAGATGGAATCCCCCCAACACGCGCGCCCACCAAAGGCAGACCACACGCCATTGCTTCAAGACCTGCAATAGATGTTGCCTCCATCCGAGAGGGCAAGACCACAACGTCAGACGCCCAATAATACAAGCGCATTTTTTCGTTCGCAACAGCTCCCACAAACCGCATCACATCGCCAAGTCCTAGCGCCGAGGCACGATCTTTTACCTGTTTTGCATATGCAACATCGGCATCATTGCCGGCAACAATGCCAATAAAATCTTTTTTCTCGATCAATGCGGCCGCTTCAACAAAAATATCCACGCCATTTTTATATTCAAGCCGACGAGGACACAACACAATAATCGCATCTTTTTTAAACTCCAATTGATGTCGAGCTTCTAAACGTTCTTTTTCTTGTGCGAGTCGAAAAAATGATACATCAACACCATTAGGAATAAAATGTGTTGTATTTTTTGGTTTATTAAAAAAGATAGCCGCCTTTGAAGAAAGTTCTTCTGAAGGTCCGATAATTACGTCCACCCCTTTAAACAAAAAGGACCAAAAAGAACTTTTGTTTTGTCTATCAAACCGCTCCAAAAAGTCGCTGGAATGGTTTGTAAAAACTTTTCTATTTGCATGTATTGGCAGGGCCACAAAAGTATCGGGTAGCATATTATGCCAATGTACAACATCAAAATGGGAAAAAAGAAAGAAAAAGAACGTTTTCACAATAAAAACGACCCCCCGCAACTTCCCAATTTTTGGGACTTTAAATCGAAAAATACGTACACCGCCTTCAACGCTGGAGAATGAAGAGGCGTTACCATACCGAATAGTTGCAACACTAACCTCATGACCAAGTGCGGCAAGTGAAGCAGACAGATGCGCAACGTGGGCGGCAATACCTCCTATATTGGGAGAAAAATCATGACTAATAACACAAATTTTCATATGAGTGAATGATATATTTCTAGTATAGCGCGAATACGCGCATCAAATGTGTGAGAAGAAACAACCCCAAGGCTGGTTTGAGCAATAATCCTACGTTCACCATTATGGGCAAGATAATAATCAATTTTTATCTTCAGATCATCAATTGAGCGAAAATACGCCATAGAAACACCCTCTGGAAAAAGGGCGTCTTGTTCCGCAGTATATGTCCCCAGTAAAAACCCCCCACACGCCGGCACTTCAAAGGTTCGCATGTTATGTGCAGGAATATTTTGTTTGCGAACAATATTGAGAATTATTTTTGCAGACGCACACACCCGACAAAAATCATCACCAATAACGTCTCTGTGCTGCCATTTCTCTCTCGCCACAACAGATGCTTTCTCCCAAGAATTACCCCATATCTTCACATCATATCCAACAAGCTGGTTTAGTATTTCTTCGCGCTCCTCATCCCATGAACCAATAAAAGCAACATCTGACCCGAAAAACGTTTTCTCTTTTGTATCAACTGCAAGCGGATGTTTTGAAGAAGGATCAAAAGCGAATGGAAGATAAAACACCTGCCTTGCCCCAGCTGCATATAATGCCTCAAACAAAAACTCTCCCCAAATCAAATAAGCATCATATAATGGAATAGATTTTCTAATCCACACATTCGAATTAAAGTGATGCCATGTATTAAAAGGATTGTCAGGGTTAAAACAAATTATTTTTGTTTTGGGTAAAATAGTACGTATTTTTATGATAGTAGAGGGCGCAAGAAAAAATCCTTTGATAATAAATAACATATTGGGACGCTCACGCAAAACAGCCTCTATATATAAACGCTGGATAAAACGAGCGCAAACAAACCAAAAAAAGTAATGAAAAGCCTTTCTCAAAAAAGAACTGGGTATATAGGAAAGGTACTTATGGTATATCTTCTCATCATCAAAAAAAGAAACTCTCGCGCCGGCACGCCTAAAAGCATCAGCAAAAAATAAGTCATTGCTGCCACGCGCACCACTACCAGAAATAAAAACTTTCAGATGATCACTCATATTTTTTAAAAACTCCCCCAAACACAGCCAGATTTCTAAATGACCCCTTTGGTATGCGCAAATAAAGAAGCTGTTTAAACAACGACAGAAAACTCCGCAGAGACCATCGCCATGGAAGCAACGAGGGATTATTTCTTCTAAAGTAGTCTGTTGTCAAAATAGAAGGATCTTTAAGTGAGGTAGCAAAGTCGCCACCACAATTTTTACAGACAAAAAGATTAGACAAAGAAGAGAAAAGTTTCTGTGCCCCCAACACAGGAATATCAGATTGCCCGTCCAGCGAAATATCAAAAGAAACAACAAACACGCCTCCAGGGCGCAGCACTCGCTTCACCTCATTGATGATAGTTTTGTATGAGTCCGTATGTTCAAGAACCGAAATACAATACACAACATCAAAGCTATTGTCCGCATATGGCAATGCATGGATATCACAACAAGCGAAAGAAACAGTGGCGTTTTCGTTTTTCTGTGTAACATCGAATAAATCAGTCAACGTCAAATCTATGTCACAACAAGAGATCCGAGCACCACGAATTTTATTAGCAAGGAAAAAAGGAAAAAAAGTAAGCCCAGAACCCATATCAAGGATATCCACATTTGATTTCTTGTCTTCGCTCAAAAAAGAGGAAATGGCGTCAAACACAAAAGGAAATTCCCACTGACGACTCCACTGGTGCAGAGGGTCCACAGACCAGCCATAAACAGCAAAAACCTCTTTATTTCGTGCAACAAAAGCATTAGAAAAGGCCTCTAAATCAGAGAAAAGAGAAGACGAGCAAACTTTTTTGTATTCAGAAATCGTAACAATTCCTTCTTGTATTTGCATACGTTCACTATACCGTATTGTTTCCCCCAAAACCAACTATAGCCTCACATATCCCATTGGCAATAGCCTCATAGGAATATTTCTTAACAGTGGAACCTGATATATTCCCTTTTTTGCGAGACATTTCAACTAGCGCATCGCGACATGAAGCGACATCACCAACAGGAAAAATACTTCCGCTACCAGCAGAAACCAAGTCACCTCCACAACCAACAACATCTGAAACAACAATAAGAAGGTCAAAACACATTGCTTCGTTTACAACCAATCCCCAAGTTTCTCCCTCCCCAGATGGCAAAACAAAGACATCAGATATAGTGTAATAAATAGGAAGCTCTGTTTGATTTTTAAAACCAACAAAATGAACATTATTAACAGCACACTCTTTCACATATTCCTCCAGCTCAAAACGCAGATCCCCATCACCAACAAAAATAAGGTGAGCTGTTTTTTTATGCTGCCTAGAAAATTTTTCAAACGCTTTTAGTAAATCCATCGGACGTTTTTTTTGAATAAGTTTGCCAACAAAAAGCACAACAAAAGCATCCGGCTCTATACCTTCTTTGGCGCGCAAAGCAACGCTCTGAGGCAACAGACGTTTTGCCTCCCCCATAAACCAATCATTATCAACAGCGTACGGAGCAAAAAAAAGCTTCTTTTTGGAAACACCATAATAAAGATAAAATTTTTTGTTTTCCTCTCCTATATATAAAAAGCCGAAAATGATGGGAAATAAAATCCTACCCAAAATAAATCGCTTAACAAAACGCTTCCAAGCTGACTTTAAAAGTTCTTGGTTAAGCGGACTCTCACTTCTCAACAGTACCCTTGTCCCCGCTATTTTTGCCACAAAAAACGCAAGCCAATTCGTCAACGAATTCCATCCATACACAATAATAAAATCGTATCGTTTCTTAAAAAGGTGGGGTATAATGCCAAAATTTATCTGCCCCAAAAAACTCGGAGAAGGACTTAAAGAAAAATTTTTTAAAAATCGGTAAGAAAGGCCAGAGAAATGATCCCTTTTAAAATCGGCGCGAACACCAAATTCCTTGTCATAATCAGAATCCAAACCATGCCTAGTTGCAAAAAGGAGGGTCACATCAAAATCATCAGGAAGCAAAGCTAGTGGAGCTGTGTGGTAATAAACCGGATGAGAAAAAAGTGCTGCAATTTTTATTTTTTTTTGTTTCATACAAATCTCCCCAATACTTCTATCGCCCAATAACGCGACCAATGGATTTTATTCGCCAAAAAATGTTTTCTATACTGCCCCAATAATGGATGCACGCTCCCCCCAGAACGATTAATAAAAGAATCATCCAAAAGCCACGAGGCAAACGGAAAAGTAAATCCCTGCTTTGGTCTATTAAAAATCTCGGGAGGCATGCTATCGCGCACCGCTTCAAAAAGAAGTTGTTTTGGATGTTTGCCTTGTAGTTTGATATCTGCCCCGAGCGAATTAACATACTCCACAAGGGGATGATCCAAGAAAGGCACCCGCACCTCCAAAGAATAATACATCGACATCATATCAGTATCGCGGAGTAATTGACTACGTAAATAAAAAGAGAATTCAAAAAAATCATATACCGATACAACATCCAACCCATCCAAAGACGCTCTCGCAAAAGAAAAACGATCCACTACACTATCAAGAAAAGCATCCACAACGCTCCGCTCCACACCTAATATATGAGCGCTTTGAGATACACTAAAAAGTCCCCGCGACGCAAGATAGAGCCCAACCATATCCCCTCTTTCCAAAAAAGACAGTTTTGCGCGAGAAGACAAGTTATCCCCAAAACTATTAAGCAAAAATGACGGCGCCACCTTTTGTAAAAAAGAAAGAGGCTTAATTTTTCTAAAAGCATCATAACCCCAAAATACCTCATCTCCACCAAGACCTGATAACACAACTTTAAGCCCCGCTTCTTTTGCCGCACGCGAGACAAAGAAACTATTCACTCCATCAACAGTAGGCTGATCCATCGCCTCAAAAACCTCCCCCAAAGATGCACTTACCTCGTTAGGGCCCAGTGTTATCGCTTTGTGTCTGCTGGCAATAGTATGTGCAACACTATCCTGAAAAACTTTCTCTGAATATTTTTTCTCATCAAAATCAACTGATACTGTTCGCAAAGACGACGTTCTTCCTTTGGCTGCAAGCACCGCCAAAGCAGAGGAATCAAGCCCTCCACTCAAAAAAACCCCAAGAGGTGCGTCACTGATAAGATGCTTATTTACGCTATCGGATAAAAGCGTTTTTACACCACCAACAGCATCATCAAATGAAATCTTTTGTTGTTTTTTATAGGACGACAACACATTAAAATAGCGTTGCACAGAAAATTGTTTCCCATCCCACACACCAAAGGATCCGCTCTCAAGCGCCCAGATGCCTTCTGTTATTGTCCAAGGCTCAACCACATAACCAAACAGTAAAAAACTCATCAACGCTTCATTGCTCTTTTGGCCTCCATACCCCTGCGAGCTCAACGCCCCCACTAAAGAAGCAAAGGCAATACTAGTATTGTTTTGTGCGTAATACAACGGCTTTATCCCATAGCGATCACGCACTAAAAATAAAGCTCCCGCTTGCTCGTCCCACAACGCAAAAGCAAACATTCCTCGCAAACGCTCAAAAGAGCCAACCCCATACTCATCAAATAAAGCCAAAATAACCTCAGTATCACTCTGAGTTACAAACGTGTGCCCCAATTTTTCCAAATCAGCCCGTAAGTCCAAAAAATTATAAATCTCTCCATTAAAAGAAACCACCAACCTCCCGCCACCATTACGACGCATGCGAATCATGGGCTGATGCCCCGCCGCAGATAAATCCAAAATAGAAAGCCGCCGATGTCCCAGCGCCACACGCCCCAGCCGCCTATCATTCGCAAAAAACGTCCCCATATCATCGGGGCCACGTCTCCATTCTTTATCAAGCATGCCTTCTAAATTCTTTTTTTCAAGAACCTCATCATGCTCTCCTACAATGCCGGCAATACCACACATACAACAACTCTACTGCGAAAGTCCTAGTTCATCAAGCACCTGACGCGTTATGGAATCATTGGGGTACAAGGCAAAAATACTATCAGCAATCTTTTTAACAACGGCATCGTCTCCTTTAATACGCGCAATATCTAAAAGTCCATATAAAAATTGTAGTCGCCCAGGACTGCGCAAAAGTCCCTCCTCAAATATTTGCTGCGCATGATCAATATAATCCATATTATGGAGTGCATTACCCGCAACAACATAAAACGATCCATACACATTCAAAAACGTCCCAAAATCAAACCCCTTCCCTCTTTCAAGTAGCGGCTGTGCAACCCTGTCCGCCTCCTGCACCATTGCATTAATAACAGCCTCATCACTTGTTTGAGAAATAACGCTCTGTAAATACATCAAATATTGAACACGTAGCTCGTCTCCGCCAGTAGGCGCCCAATACGCAATAGGATAATCAAATGCAGCAAAGAATGCCGCAACAGACCTAATCTGCGAAAGCTGCGCCTGAGCACTCGTATACAGCTGTGATTTATGCAGTGGCCGCCACACCCCTACAACAAAAAGAACTCCTATAAAGATGGTGCCCGACGTTGCAATGATTGTTTTAGGAATAGTACGCATAGTTACAATAAAGAAGGTTTTTTATCTTCACAGAGAAAAACAATAAATGCTAAAAATAAAAAGATATTAATATAGATAGGTAGCACATCAAAAAGCACAAGGCCCTGCACCAAGTAGCCAACGGGCATTGCCACTAAAAGAGCTCTGCCCCACACATTTGAAACCAGAGCACCTCCGCGCTTCATCAAAAGCCGCCAGAAAAGAATTGCAAAAATGGAAACAAAAGCTAAAAATCCCAACACTCCCGTCATAATCAGATAATCAAAGAAAATGTTGTGCGCCCGATCATACCACGCACCAGAAAGCACTGGTTTAAAATGCTGCTCAATAGCAGGGGCAAAATTTTCAGGTCCCCATCCCAAAAGTGGGCGTTGCAAAAATCCTTGCCATGCCCCCTGCCAAAGAGCAAGACGCGTTTGATAGGTTTCAGCAGCAAAAGAAATATCAAGAATGCGATTTCCTCCCGTCTCATTGCAAAAAGGAAGTAGGTCAATAGACCGCCTAAACACAACACCCAAAATGCCCCCCACAACAAGGACAGCAATAGCAATCACCACCCCAATGCGAGATCGAAAGCCCTTCAAGTTAAACAGCAAGTATAAAAGTCCCGCCACCAAAGCAACCCCAAGCCCAATAAGAGCTCCTCTCGTTTGGCTTAGTAAAAGAATCGCACCAAAGAAAACAACAAATACCCCCCACAAAAAACGCACACCCTTTTTAGCCCAATCCTCAACTAGTAAAAATCCGGCATAAAACATCATAAAAAGAGCATACGTCCCCATATATGCAGGGTTACCTAAAGACCCGGCAAATCGCTCACACAAAGAAGCCACTCCTCCATGCACGACCCCTGCTACGCTCAAAAAACCAAAGAGCGCCACAAAAAATCCCGCTATTAAAGAAAAAATAAAAAGCCGCCGCCACTGTGCGTGGGTGCGTAAAAACAAAAGAAGTAAAACAAAGAAAGCATACAAATGAAGCATTTGAAAACCACCCTCCCCGCGCTCATAATTAGACCAAAAAGAAGAGGCGCTATCATAGCCAAACAAACCAGCCACAACAAAAAAGAACACAAACGCGCTCACCGCAATAAATAAAGGATTGCGCACCAAACTGCGCCATTCAAAAGCTTTGTTATACACCGCCCACACCCACAAAGCGCATATCACCGCAAGTTCAATAAGAGCGCGAAATGCCACGTACTTCCCCACAATAAACGGGAAAAGTGTTCCCGAATAAACAATAATAGAAACAAAAGGGATGGCAAATAAAATCCCTTTTCCTAAAAATGCTAATTTACTTTGCATAAAATACTTTAGTAGTATCCCACATCACACAACGCAGCGCAAAACATTACAGATTTTGTATAATAGTCCACTTTCCCTTTTGCGCCAAATCAATAATCGTATGCATATCATCAGCTAAAGAAGAAAAGTGATCAGCAACAAAACTACCCACCCGTTCAACACCACTAGCGTCTTGCAAAGACACATAACTACCCAGCGCCAAAATATAGTAATGCTGCTCAAACAAAGATCCAATACTACCCGCTACACTCTCATTAACAAGTTTTAAAATACCATCCCCATTACCCCATACTTCATACAACATAAGCAAACTATTAAAATCACCCGGCAAAAAGTTCAAAAAAGGATCGCTAATATCATACAAAGACGCAATTTCTTTTTGTGCTTCAACGTTTTTGCCCGCACCCGCCAAAACCAACCCCAAATAAAACCGCGATCTCCCCGCATTAGGCGCTAAATCAAGCGCTCGCCGAGCCAAAGCAATGGATTCATCAAATTTTTCCTGTTTTGCCAGATTTACCGCCAAATGATAATACACATCCTGTCGCTCAGGCGCCAATTCAAGCGTATGACGTAAAATTGCCTCTATTTTTGGATACCAGGATGGATCTTCATACGCCAACGCGTCAAACATCTCTGCCTCACGAATCAAAAGGCGTACATCATTGGGATACCGCGCCGCAAGCTCCTCAGTTGAAGAAACCAGCAAATCCCCCAGCGGTTTAAAGTGCTCATTCTGCCTATATTGGTCATTGAAAAAATATTGATTTAAATACACCACATCAAGCCCCTGAGCGCGAATATCAAACTGCGCAAAATTAAATGGATACATCCCACGCCGCAAAGCCGCTACTACATCGTCAATATTCTGATGGGTAACCGAAGACCGGTACGAGCGCGCCTGCGCATACGGAATCCAGTTGTACGCCCAGATATACCACACACTCCCCACAGCCACCGCCACTAATCCCACAAAACCAACCCCTCTCATCACGCCTCCCTTTTTACTTTCAACTTGAAACTTTAAACTTTCTTCTGTATTCCTTTTGTCCTCTTGTCCTAATTCCTTATTCCTTTCCAACACAAAATGCCACGCAAAACCCATTAATGTATACAGCGTCAGATACGAAATAATCTGATCAAATAAAACCAAATTCTGCACAAAATAAGCAACAAATCCTGCTAGAATAATTTTTCGGTATTTAACTTTTTTTGAAAAAAGCATCCACACAAACACACCCAAGAAGAGCAGATATGATAAAATCCCAACCAAACCCTGCGTTACCAAAACGTCAAAAATTTTATTATGCGCTCTATCAAGCCACGTTTCCGAATAAATAGAATACTCCGGATCATAATGTTTTTGATACGCAATAATATAATGCTCAAGCCCCCACCCAATAATAGGTTTATCCAAAAATCCTTGCCAGGAAACATTCCACGTAATAAGCCGCACCCCTGTTGACGAATCATACCCCGTACTTATTGTCGTCTGCGCAAGTCGAGAAAGCCCTGGGATATGTTGCCACAAACTTGCACTACGCGTCGTCCAAAAAACACCAGCAAATATAATTCCCAAAATCAAAACGCCACGTGCACCCCACACAAACATCTTTTTACCACCGCGAGAAAAAGCAATAAAAAGAAGATAAACAAAAATCCCCGCCCCAAGACCCAAAATAACACCACGTGTTCCTGATATAAAAATAAAGATAGCGGACAAGATCCCCATCGCTCCACTCGCCCACCACCAAAAATTTTTTCTGCTACTTTTAAGAAGAACAATGACGGCAAAAATCAAAACAAATAAGGCAAAAACGGCAAAAAAGGCGCTATTTCCCAAAAACGATCCTGGGCGAGGCGTTATCTCAAAGGCAAGAGGAAATTTAGTAAAACCAACGAACTGAAAAAACGCATATAAAAAAGTGATAAAACCACTCACCATCCACATTTTCAAAAAACGTATCCAATTAGACGCTTTAAATATAAGAACTGTTAAAATCAAAAAGATAAGTGGCGTGACAATCCCCACAAATCCTTCCCCACGTTCAATGTTCCCCCAAAACGCCCTGTAGGGATTTAAAGCCAAAACCGTACTCAAAATAAGCGACCCAACAAAAAGACACAGTGCCCAAAAAAATGGACTACGCGCCATCCTGCCAAAAGGAACCTCAAAAATGCCCACCTTCTTTTTTGTCACCAAATGCCACGCACCAGCAACACAAAGCAAAATCAAAACAAGCGCCAGCACGCTTCTAAAAATATAGAGCTTGCCCGCAACAAATGGAAAAAATCCATCATTGCTTAAAACCAATGGCAAAAACGCCATCAGCGACAATAACCAAACAATAGTGGACCGTATCCATTTCATAATATTAAAGTGTAGGGCAAACTCACTCTATGTGCAACAAAATTTTCTAAACAGCAAAAATATTTTCCTTTCCCACCTTTGTAAGTGTATATCCAAAATCCTTTAAGAAAGAGTAGTCAAAATTATCTTTTGTACTTTTTTCAAAAATAATTATAGGATGACACCTTTGCAATAATTTCCTTCCACCAAGCAAAACCCTACTATCGTTGCCTTCTGTGTCTATTTTTATAAAATCAATACATTCATCTGGGAAAAGAATGTCAAGAGTCTTTCTTTCCACTTTAATTTTCACACCCCTGGCATGGTCTTGATACAAAGAACCTATGCCCTTATGAGTACTATCCTCACTAGGAAGAAAGAAATCAGTAAATCCACTTCTATCATCAACCGCACAGGATAAAAAAGAAACATTAGATATATTATTAAGGAGACAGTTCTTTTGTAATCTACTCATCAAAAAATCTACTGGCTCAATAGCATACACTTTTTTTGCTAACTGGGACATGGATAAAGTATGTAAACCAATATTAGCCCCCACATCAACACAAACAAAGTTCTTTTTCACATATTTCTTTATCAGATCAGTTATATCTTTTTCGTAATATTTAAAAAAAAACGCACACCATTCTATATATGAATTAGTGCTTATATTAACCGCCATCCCGTCTATACAAATTATGGTTTCAAAATAGTCATTTAATCTCTTATCTGGATGATATAGAAATCTCGCCAAACGCATTGATCCTCGAGGATGAAACCTTCGCATTATGATAGCAAAAAGAGAGATTAGTTTATTCTTAAAAGATAGATTTTTCTGACCCATATCACATCTAGTATAAAAGAAAAACCCTCTAACCACAAGATAAACGGCTCACCCCTTTGAGCCGTTGAAGTATTCCCCTTTCCCCTTGCCCCCAGTTTAAAATTGAAAATTGCTTGTCCGCCCCCGCCTGCCACTGACTTGCCGATAGGCATAGCGGGCAGGTTGGGCGGAAGAATTTAAAATTGTTTCCCCTCTACCCTCTTTTCCTCGTCCCCGCTTCCTTTGCTTTCTTGTTTAAATGTTTTATTGCTTCAATGCTCTATTGTCTCCCCCCTGCCCCCAATTTAAAATTAAAAATTTATAATTGTTTTTACGCTTCTATGCTTTATTGCTGTAATGTTTCTATGTCCTCTTGTCCTTATCCCTTATTCCTCAATCTTTATTGTAACCAAAAACCCCGCACCCACTAAGTAATCAAAACGAGAATGGATAGTTTTATCTCCACACATTCCAGACCCGCGTAGCAACTATAGGTTTGCTGACTGTTTGCAAGCGGTGCTGTGCAGGAGTGTGTTTGTATGAGCTTCTTGTAAAAGGGCGAGTTGCACACTCCAGTGAGCAAACAGACAGTACAAACCATAGTTGTGAAGCGTAGTCTGCCCGCTTCGCGTCGCGAAGCGAGGCGAGCTGGTTTAGGTGCTACCCTTTGCCAGTCCAAAGGGTAGCAAAATAATGCGAGGTGCTAACCTCGCTAGAAATCTCCCCACGCTTTAGCGTAGCAAAAAACAAAAAGACCCCTTTCGGGGCCTTTTCGCTAAACTCTTTGTATCCAGTTTTCCTCTTTTCCTCTTGTCCTTATTCCTTAATCTTTATTGTAACCAAAAACCCCGCGTAAAGCGGGGTTTTGGATAAGACAATAAAGATGCCTTATTTACTGGTCGTCACAGTTGAAGACGGGAGCGTCTTAACATAGACACCATTTGCCCAGTCAGCCGTTGATGCTGAGTGTCCAACCACTGAGTAGTCAGACCAGATAAACGACGGACTTCCATTCTCAACCCCATTGGCATCGCTGTTCTCAACAACCGCAGCTGTTGTAGCAGCAACCAATGTGCTCTCAGCTCTGTGGAGGTTGACCACCGCAGAAGCACTTGAGCTATCGGAAGGAACATTAGCAAAGGTGAGTGACAATTCGTATGTCTTAGATCCGCCAGCTGGAATGACTTCCTCGCTTGCAAGAATCAAAGCGACATAACCAGTATTACCACCCGTAATTGTAGCAGAGGTAGACGCAGCAGCAGTTGCACCGCTGTACGCCGTTCCAATGTTCAAGTACGAGCTGGATGACAAGTCACGAAGCTGTACGTTGCCGGTTGTGGCCGGGTTAAGAGCAGCCGCGCTCATTGTTGCACCAGTCATAGATACGCGCACCTGGACTTTGCTCCATGCTACCTGCTCTTGCGAGTCAGCAGCAATGGTAAAGCGAAGCACTGCAACGCTACCATTGGTCAACGTTGAGCCAGGTGATGCGATAGTAATAGTTGGTTTTGTCTTGTACACAACCTTCTCGTAGCTAGTTGCCGCAGTAATAGTTGTATCCTTCGCGCTTGAGCCCTGTGCTTCAAAGCCAGCAGCCATAACGCTTACGTATACAGACGCACCAGTGTCAGCACCAGAAGCGATTGAGTTAAGTACACCCTTCACAACCAAGGTTTTGGACGTATCTTTAGCAATTGTCCAACCAAGATTCTGAATGTAGACAACACCAGAATTATCACCAGACGCAGTTACCGAATAACCAGCAGTTGCACCAACCTGAAGTCCAGTTGTCTCATCATACAGTTTTACCACTGGAACCTCACCAGCAGCAGCCGAAGAAGTCGCAACCGCACTGCTTGTTGGGATAACCAAAAGCTGTAACTTGTTGACCGTCATTCCCTCATTTGCAGAGGTAAAGCGGAACTTACCAAGTGTCGCTGTGGTGTTTGCAACCACAATACCCGCCTCTGAATCAACATCGGAAGCAGCACGCGCAACGGTCACATCACCAGTATCGGTAACCAACGCCGTCACATTGTACGTTGAGTTAGCCGCCGAACCGGTAAGAGACGCGCTGTTACCATCGGTATCGTACACAGTAATATCGGCGCTCGTAGCGGATGCGATATATATATAGTACGTATCACCGTTAGTAGCATTTGTTGCAATATTGCCATGAACAGTAAGTACCTTGGTTTCACCAGAAGCCAAGTTTAAGTTCAAGTTGCTAAATGTTGCAGTAAGCGCGGATGAATCAAGTGATTTGTAGTCAGAAATACGCGTAGTGCCATCATACAACGCCAAGCTCTGGAGTTCACCAGAAGTTAACGTACCGGATGACGAGCTTGCAGTAATTCTAACGCTATCCAAGCGAACCGGCGCAGAAACTGCGCGGAAGCTGAATCCAACCAATGAAACATCATTGGAACCACGAGAATATGTCTGTGAAGATGGCGTTGCAGAAAGCTGAACATCCAAGGATGCCGCTTTCACCGTCATAATGTTACCAGACACTGTGCTTGCAGGCACAATAGCGCTGGTTGAGACATATGTGTTGTTGTCCAAGTTTTTGATGTCGTTTGATTGGAACGCCAACAAGTGAATTTGAACAGTACCGTCTGCACTGTTGGTTGAATCGATATCAGCCGTAACCTTATAGGTCTTTGACTGACCCGCGTTCAAGTTCAAAACGTCAGTATACGTGAAGTCAGTACCCGAAGCAGTTGTCAACGTGGTTGCGCTTGTCACAACCGAGTTGGTACTGGTATCCCACACCTTCACATCGTTGTAGATAGAAACTGCACCAGTCGTAGAAGCATTGAAGCGCAAATTGCGGATTTCAATGTTGTTCTGTGCTGCAATGGTGAAGTTGTATAATTCAACATCCTGACCGCGAAGTGCAATGTCACCAGATACTGGACCATTGAAGGTCAAGGTAACATCACCACCCTGAACAGTAAGTGTATCTCCCTCGCTAGTGGTATCCAAACCAGTTATATCCGGATCAACTGGGTATCCATAGGTCTGACCAATAGCATAGACGTCTGACTTGCTGTCAAAGTAGAACACAATCTGATCACCCGAACGAGCGGATCCGCCCACATCACCATAAATCTCAAATGTTCTCTGTTGTCCTTTTTCCAACAAGAATGGTGTGGAAAGACTGAACACAGCCAAATCCTTTGCACCAATAGATGCTGTAGTGGCGATAGTAGTACCGCCCTGCTTGAGCACAAGGTTAGAAAGATTAGCATCAGAGATTGAGCCACCTTCGGTTAATGCGACGCGAGAAATACGAACGTCCTCGGTGGAGCTTGCAGTCAATTTGAACTCTGCCAACTTAGCAGCCGTCTGACCAACCTTTGGGTTGGTAGGAGCAGCACCGCTGGTTGCAACTATGCCTCCTACTTGCTGACCAGCAATAACGAATTCGCTACCCATCAAAGAACCTGATGGTGCTGGCGTTCCCGTTGAACTAACCAAGCGGAAAGAGTCACGATTGCCAGTGTTTGCGCTTGACGAAATGTCAGCAACCAAAGACAACGTTTTAGTACCACTCACCGACAAACCAAGGTTCAAAAATGAAACCTCATGTGTCGTTGAGTTAATACTGCGACCGCTAGTCAAGCGAGTTGAACCATCATACAGGTAGAAACCTGCTGAAGAAAAATCAGTTGTTGCACCGATTCCTTCGCGCTTGAATGTCATAGCATCAAGTGTTCCGGTTCCGGAAACAATAAACTTCATAACTTCAACGCCAGCTGCACCTTTTGGCAACGCAACACCTGCAGGATTGTCAGATGCTAAAAACAGTGACAAACCGCTTGTGCCTGTGCCTGTGCCAGTACCAGTTCCGGTACCAGTTCCTGTTTCAATATAGTTAGCCGCAATAAAGCCTCGGGTAATTGGCCCGAAGTAGCCAGCTGGAGGATTAATCCCCTTAGCTGCCTGAAACTTTGCTAACGCCCCCTGGGTCAAAGCACCAAAGTATTGTGATTCGTTACCAGGAGAACCTGCGCCAGTCAAAGCAACCATAAATCCCTGACTGTTCAGGAATTGTTGAAGGGCCTGTACGTCAGCTCCAGTCGAACCCAAGGTGAGGTCTCGAGTCCAATTGAATAAAGCGCCAACGGTTGTCCCTCCTGTCGATGCACCGCCCAGCTGTATCTGTAATGCTTGGATTTGAGCCAAGAGAGCGGTAATTTGTGCCTGCAAGTCAGCAGTGCTTTGTGCACCAGCCGCAGGAACCAAACCACCAATCATCACAAAAGCCAAGGCAGATATGATCGAAACTTTCAAAAATCTACTCATGAATAAATGTAATCGTAATAGAGTTATAGTTTTCTAGAAAGCCACTCTCTCACGCCGATCGACCCGCTGCTTCATCGGTGAGGACGAATCAACAAGCTCGTGTTTTAAAAAAGAGAAGCCCTTGTTATAAATGAAGATAGTCGTATCTAAATAAAAACTCACTTGCAAAAGTGAGATGGGTGTCTGCAAGAAACGCTCGCTTGCGCAAGCGCTCCTGCACGCGTTCCACCTCACTCCCCCCTGCCCCAAAAGCAAAGAAGAATAGAACGACTATATACAGCAAGAATACCAGAAATGTACGCGCACTGCAAGGATGGTACAAAAACCACCCACACAGGCGTTCACAATATATAACGCACCAGAAGTTAAAAAAGTTACACTTGCTCTTGGTGCTTTTTTAAGCGGAAAAAGGAATTAGGACCCCCACTTCCCACACGTTCCACAACACCCTCATCAACAAGCTTTTGGATGTCATAGCGCACCGTTCTGCGACTCACTTCAGGAAGAAGGTTTAAAACATCATTTATATGGCAAAGAGCCCTTTTTGCAAGCAAATCCATTATAATAGCGTGTCTTTCTCTATACAAAGAGCTCTTTAAATCACCACTATTTTCATCGTTTTCACTGCTTTGCCGGACTTTTGCCGGACTTTGCCGGACTTCTTCTTGGATACCAAAACTAGTCACCTTTTTATCCTCTTTTTTGCCGGACTCCGGCAACGTGTTTGTGCGAGAAGAAAAATCATCTTTTTTATCCTTTGCCGGACTTTGTTCTATTGTTGAGCTTTTTTGAGAAAATACTTTATTTTGCTGATTGTTTTCATTGCCGGACTTTGCCGGACTTTTTTGTACCTCCTGTAAAGACAGGAATTCGGAGTAAATAGAGGGAGCACGAGCAATAATTTCTTCAACGTGAAAGTCATCTTTTTTGCCGGACTCCGGCAACAAAGACCGTTCTTCCTCCAAAGATACAATAATATCTTTTAGTCCAACAATCTCTCTTAAAAGCACTTCAGTGTTGGTATGTGAAACCTCCCCAATCCGGAACGCAAGATGGATAATTTCCTCTAAAGCCACCAAAGAATCAATATCTTTGGTAAGAATATAATTAAGTGCACGATCTTCAAGTCCCTCTTTCATACGAATCCTACTTGCCCTTTCGGCCACTCTAAAAACAGCCCACACCACTTCAAACGATCGCTGATTAAAAAATTCTTGAGAAAATGCCATAGATAAATATGCTACTACTTTACAAAAACATCCCCCTCTTGTCAACTCACACACTTCAATATTCCTATATTCCGTTGCTTAAATGTTGTAGTGCTTATATGTTTTATTGTTCCCCCCCAATTTAAAATTGTTTTCCCCACCATTATCCCTTTTCCCTTCTGTCCTCAACTTAAAATTAAAAATTTAAAAGGGCTTCTTGTCCTTTTTATAAATCTATGCTATAAAACAACCAAGTCTCAACGGGGTTTCCGCACCCCCCAACTAGGACACGTGGGTATAATGGTAATGTATCTCTTCTGCGGTTGCAAAGCCAAGGCACTGACGAGGCGTTTTGTTCAGATAACAAAAAACACCATCCCCTAAGCGTGACATTTCTCCACGATCGTGAATAAATGTCACGCTTAGCTAATATACAATATTAATTTACATAACCCATAAAATAACTACCCCACATCAAGCGTCCCCTCTTTACTAACCTCAAAGATTTGTACATACACAAGTGCCCCTATAACCTCCAAATCCTTTAACAAATCTTCAGGGATCTTTTTATAACCAAAAAGAACACTCCGTTGAATTAATTTAAATCCAATCGATTGAAAAGCGCGTCTAATAAAATCTCTTTTATTTCTCTGTTTCTCTGGGACATCAAACGCGACTATAACAACTCGAGAACTATCTTGAGCAACATAAGAAAGAGGAGACGCTGGATATAAAAGAGAGTTTTTATATTTTTTAAGACCACTTTTTGTTATTTTGATATTTTTCTTCTTATCCACACTAATTATTCCATCTCTCTCCAGACGACGTATCAAAATTTTTGCGGAGCAAAATTCCTTATAAGACTTTCTATGTTTTTTACTATACTGTTTTCTTTCTCGTGCTAAATAGTTTCTAATAATTTCCGGTTCAAAATTATATCCAGCCGCATGTATTGCTCTTTCGAAATCAACGACCCCACCAACCACCTCAGCTAAAAAAGACAGAAGATTTAAAGTTTTTGATCCCCTCATATAAATAAAAAGTGATTTACCATTGACAATTGGCACCCTTCTCTAAGCGTGACATTTATTCACGATCGTGAATAAATGTCACGCTTAGGTTTCTATGAAAATAAACCCTCAAGTAAAAGCATTAAAACAATTTTATATACCAATCATGAGAAGTATCAACCGAAAAACCTCCTCCCAAAACTCCATTTTGAATTTGCCCACGTCCCATAACTCCTGCACCATACACATTCCCAGACGCAATACCAACGCGCCACTTATTCCCATGCCACGCATCATAACTATTACCAGCAGACGGGTATCCCTCAACACGCGCCACCAACCAATAAGGTACGCCCCCATCCAACGCTACATCTCCCACGTCAACAACTACATTCCCTCCATTTAATGTGCTTATAGTACCTTGTGCAAGTGGCGTATCTATATCAGGCCTACCACCATTGTCTGGATAAACTAAAATACTCATCCTCGCGTCATGTCCCCAAATAAAATGATCCAAAGAAAACTCAACATTGCTAAAAGCAGTATTCACGTCAAATAAAACGCTCTGCGCTACAATATATTCCGCCTCGGTTCCATCTTTATATCCAAAATTCTCGCTCCATCCGTCATTAACTTTCTGTTCAAGCACATACGAACTTTCTGGATAGCTCCATTGACCACTAATAATATTAGAATAATTTCCAAAATCATCTTGCGCACGCACATCAACAGCAAGATTATCGCCAGAAGATACTTGTTTTGCAGTGCCCGTCGCAGTCCCCAAATTAATCCAATCACCATTATTGTATCTAATCTCATATACCAAAAAGTCATCAATGCTATCAACGTCAGTAGCTTTATCCCAAGAAATAGTAAGAGAAGAAGCCCCAGCATCAAACGAAAGAGACAAGGGACCCTCTAAAACAGGCGCGGTGTGGTCTGGCTCCTGCCCCACAATATAATGAGTCTGATCAGCACCAACCAACACAAACACCGGGCTCATCCCCTGCAAAGCAGGCACGTAGTCTGTTTTATAGTAAGCCACAGAAACAAAATTTTCTCCACCAGCATTCCACAAAGAATGGCTCTCTAAATCAGGCAGTGTTACCAAAAGATGACGGTCTTCTAAGGAAGACCATGCCAAAGCCTGGCTGTACGCACCCCCATCAACACCACATCTGTCTTGAACGTTCGGGGTAATAAGTACGTCGCGAATAACATTTGATCCACCAGAACACTGTGCGTATCCAACCAAAACCCGCGTCTCATCAGACAAAGCCCATGGATCATTTAATTGACTAATTTTATCGGGGCTACTATTAAGATAAAAAGCGACCAGTGACCAATTTTCATTAATATTTGGAACAATATGTTCCCCACCAAAATAAAATTCAGCAAAATAATCTGGTAAATTGTTGGAACTAAAGACATACATATTATTGTAGGGACCCACATCAAACTGATCCGAATTTACAGCAGAGGAGGAAAGCCCATCTCTGTCTTGAGCAACAAGAGAGAACGTATAGCTCCTTCCAACCTCATCATAAGAAACAACAGTTGAAGTCGCTGCAACGTTGGGCAAAAGAACCAGACCATTTTCAAGTTCCGACAATGTATAAGTTACTTCACCAACAACACCCTCCCAATCAATTGAAAAAGATTGGGCAATAGGATTGTGTTGGATAGAAACAAAAACAGGAGTCGCCGGAGCGCTCCGAGGCTCACTGAGATTGCTCGTTCCTTGTGGGCGCGGCATTGTACGTACATCAAAATCAGAAACGGTGTCAGTATCAGCAGAATTTCCCCAAAACTCAGCTCCATTTTGAGCGATGTATATCTGACCATCAGATATAGTCTTACGTTCAATACTAGAACCATTTTCGGGCACAGCAACTCCCTCAACCAAGGCAGTGTTACCATAACTTACCACATCAATAACAGCATGATCTGCTAGAGAAGAAATCGGCGTAGTAGTGCTTACCAAAATAATATGCCCCCCACCAGAAAGCCCAGAGAGTGATCGAGAATAAACCATATCAGCAGAAGAAGCATAGACGCCAGCTGAATTTGCGTTCAAAAAGAAACTGTATGGAGCAATAACGGCATTATTGTCAAAGTTCTTCTTATAAATATTTTCCGTTGATGTAGCGCTACCACTCAAATATTGAAGCGACCATCCATCAAGAGATACCGCATTGTTGGTCGGATTGTATAATTCTATAAACTCATCATCTGCACCATCACCACCGACCTGGATCTCGCTGAGAAGAATGTGGTTGGCACTAACAACTCCAACATCAAAAACAACCTCAGCCTCGTCTTTTTTATTCTCGGCCCCAGGCGTAGGAGTTGCCTCATACCAAGCATTCTCTACGTATTGCAACGATTTACCATTACCATTTGCACCCCACTCGCTCTGATAATTAACATTATCAAGTGTTAGTGTGTCATTTTTAAGAACAAGTGGTTCTCCCCCATTAGAAAGAGAGAAAGATGAATTTAAAAGAACGCCACTGTATGTTGGATTATCAATTATAAATTTTTCCGGATCATCAGCAATAACAGCATAACCACCACCAATGAGCTGCCCCTCACCTAAAACAGTATGATGAGAGAGTCCCTCATCTAGCTTTAAGGTTGCAAGAGAGACAGAAGAAGTACCAGTATTCATAATTTCAATCCACTCTCTGCCCGAGTCAGAACCATCCAAATCATACATAATTTCACTAATAACAAGTGGTAAGTCCGCTGGAGGGACGACATCGTCAGACGATGAGTTATTAGAAGACCCCCCAGACCCACCTACGTTCCCAGAAAGTCCAGTAAAAACACCAGAAGAATTTTCCTGTCTAGGCGTTCCACCCTGACCCTCAGACGTATGCCAAGAAAAAGAAGATGAACGTTCCATAGTATGTTTTGTAGACGATTCACCAGCGGGCCAATTAACATCAGCAAAAACAGCATCCACCAAATGACATTGCACATCAAATAAATTAAGCCCATCAGAACTATTACTCAAAACACCCCGATAGATTAGATCAGCAGATATATAAGGGACAGACGAATCATCGGTTCGTTCAAACAAAAGAATTTCCCCTGCACCCAGCACTGTTTTAGATAAATCATTCAATGCAATATCTACGGACCCTTTTTGATTAATAATGTGCCACCCATCCAACGACACAACATTATTAGATATATTTTTAAGCTCAATCCATTCATCTGAAGCACTCTGGACTGTACCCATCCACGCAACCTCGTTTAATATAACGGGCCCTTGCACGCTGGGGAGTTGTGAAGAGAATGGGCACGAGCTAACTCCCAAAACAGCACCAAAAACAACGTCTTGATCCTGATCCTCTTGAGTATCCTGAGTAAAGCATTCTTTCCCCCATAATCCACGCCCTGCTGTTTTTGCATCACCCTCCAAAGTTTCAAATGTATTTTCATATGGATGTTCTTCTCCAAAGTTAAACGAATACGCTGCGCCACTTTCAACAAGAACCTGATTAGCCATAACACCATCAACCCAAACATAACGGAGTAATCTTCCATATATATCTGTATTGGTGGGTCCTTCTTCAAGTACAACCCGTTTTCCTAACACAAGTTCTTCATTTTGTTTTTTTGCTTCAAGAGCAAAACATTCTGTTTTTTCTGACACATCAGAAAGCTCCGGTGCATTAATGCCGATATAGCGAATAATTTCTCCATTTTCTAAAACAATAGTATCACCATCAATAACGCGCTTAACCACAAAAGATTGGGTATCTTTTAGTTGTTGAGGTTGTATTGATAACAAATTAACAGGGGGTACAGAAGTATTCTTTGGAGACTGATTAAAAAAGGAGCCACCGACATCCTCATCTTGGTCAGTATTTTGTACAGAAACTTCACCAATCTGAACCTGTCCACCGCCTAAAAATTCTTTCAAACCACTTCCGATATTATTAACAAAATTCCCAGCAAAAGTAACAATTTTACCAAACAACGACTCTTTCTCCTGTGGCGGCAAAAACTCAGGATTGTTTTTATTTTTTTCAACCTCTTCAAAAAACAAATGGATAACTCCAGCGCTGTACTGAACTGCTCTTGGAGACAAGAGAGACCAATAATCTGAAAGGACAACATCGCCACCCTGTTTGTTCAAAAACAAAGTGACATTACCAGAACCAGAAACTACGGAATCTAAAATATGATTATCTTGTTTGATGAATAATTTATACTTCTCGCCATCAAATTGTTTAAAGGCGTAGTAATAATCATCTTCTTTTATCACATAGTCCGGCTCTGGTTCTAAATAACCACTTTGTATCCCAATAGTGTCTTTACTATAAAAATTATTATTAGAAAAAGAAGCAATACCATCAAAATAATCACCCAAAGAAGACAGTCGCAAAGGACCCAAAGCAAGCGATTGTAAGTACAAATTTGGATCGGGATTGTCTAAGAAAAACCGAGCCGCATACTCCTCATAAGGGCTCCCTTCTGCGTGGGGATCATTGCGTGTATGAGCGGGAACCGAAGCATTTTGTATAAGATGCAAAATATGCCCCAGTGTAAAAAGTGCCATCTCCCTGTCTCCAGAAATCCAATAGCGTAGCGCTTCATTCCATGTAAAATCTGATGTAGGAAAATACTTTTCTATCTTTTTTGACTGAACAGAAGAAAGAATAGTTGCAATAAAAGGAGAATATTGCAGCTGCACTTGTTTTGATCCATCTTGTGCCCACATTTTTGACTGTGGCCACGTCCCCAATTGATATGAAGGATCTATGGCGTTGTCGGAAGAGAGCCCTCTTTTAAAAACCGGATCATAGAAATGATTAAGCCAACGGGGCGGATCATCCTCTCTTCGTGCGCCATCAATAAGATAATTGGAAAGATCGGCAGAGATAGTATTATCAGAAAATTGTTGGACGTAAAGCTTTAATGCCTGGCTTGTTAAAAACTCATGAGTAGAAATGGTATAAGCGCCAACAATTGATGGTGCTATATAAAACAAAAGCCCCAAAAAGATAATTGGGGCCGTTTTCCTTATAAATTTTCTATTTTCCATACTTGAGAATACTTATTTAATTTAAAATTTATATCATACTGTAATATTCCACGATCCTCCCTGACTTCAAATCCAAAATACCCATCAAGAGAAGACCCAGCAGGAACAGCTTTTTTCAGTGTCTGAATAATATCTCCCAAAGATCCCTCATTTTTCTTTTGAAGAAGTCCCTCCAACCACTTTGGATCCCTCGTTCCATCTTCTCTTAAAATAAAATATTGGCTAGCCAACTCAAGATCTCCTTTCTCCAGTGCGTCTATAAATAAAGAGAGTGTTTCTTGTGGAGTCGCTCCTCCATACGTATCAGCACGCATTGCTTCCTCATACGAACCTTGCCAGTCCAAATAAGCGTTATATTGATCTTGCATACGACGCGCTTCTCGCGCCGTCGGGCTCAAGTAATTGCCCCATACAACAACTCCAACCACAACAAGAAGAACCAAAACTATAAAAACAATCACCAACTTGCGTGCCGACCAACGTCCAGAAGATGAAGACGCACCATCTAAATTGCTCATAAAATAATTAATAAATAATAATGAAAATCAGTTGATAAAAATAAAATAGTGGCTTTGAGTATGAAAAAAGCCACCCAAAAGGCGACTGGAGCGATACAAACTAGCGGGGTGAGACCCTCGGGTTGGTATATTTATTATGGGAAACCGAATGGAACCCTTTTAGCAAATGTCCACACATTTGTTCCCACGTAGTGTAACATACTTTTTTGAGGATTAAAAGAAAATGGGGATAAGTTTCAAAAAATAAACACCGGTTCAAAATGAAAGTCCTGTCAGAAAGCTAAGCGTGACATTTATTCACGATCGTGAATAAATGTCACGCTTAGCTCATACACAACAATACCCAATAGCTGGGGGTTTTCTTTTTTCTCATTTTTGATGTACTATCCAACCAGAACACCGACAATAAAAGGAGGAGGGTATGCACAAGATTGAAGATGCTAACCGCTTTAAGTCACCAGTACAAGAATTTCTTTCTAGTGTTTTGGGAAACACTAATTCACATCATCTTCCATGGGAGAAAAAAGGATTCTTCTGTTTTGTTGCACATATAAAGGATGTGATGCAAAACGAATGGACAGACATTATATTGCGTCCGCAAGACACCAAATCCTGGTGGAAAAAAATACTCTTTCTTTTAATCCATCTCTCTAACAATAGGCCGACCCTGGTTCTTATAATCCAACTTTCCCAAAAAGAGGAACGTGCGATCACAGCCCAACAAAACATCCTCTGGAGTATCATGTGGACTATACAGCGACAAAGGGAACGATCATATGCGCCAACACGCGAAGACCAAAAGAAAATAGACCGCCAAAAAAGTGACTTAGCGAATCGTGCAATTGCACTTGTGAAAAAAGGAGGGCGGTGATGAAACAACCTAACCAAAACGAGAATCTACACATCTCGCTTTTACAGCTGCTGTGTTTTCTAGCAGCACAAGGATATTGCCCACCCTGGGATGGCAAAGGGTCATCATTTATACTGGAGTGGGAACTTTTGTTGGACAACATTCCACATTACACCTACATACGTGTAGAAAAACAGAGTGGTTGGTCTCGAAATCCGACGAGTTTTGTCCTTTTTTCCTGCACCTTCAAAAAGGGTGTACGAGAAGCCTCGGTCAAGATTGATTCTCAACAAAAGCTCCTTGAAAAGCTCCACTCTCTCCTTATGTCAGCAACAAAACAAAAGCCAGGCGAAGAACCAGAACATTTTAGAAACCTCTCTAGCCTTTTGGAGAGAACTAGCAAGGAGAGTGTCGCATGAACGTCTCTTTTCGTAACATTTCTCATAGGCTTGCGTTTGCGTTTTTCTGCCTCTTTGGAATCATCCTAGTCGCTTATATGATCTTTCTGGTAGTAAAACTGGCAATTGTTATCCTCCCTCAGTTTGGGTGACATTCCCTTTTTTTGCACCTTGCTCGTCCCGCGCAGCCGCACGGGACATTTTGTTATATAAAAATCTATAAAAACTTAGCTTTTAGCTCTTGACTTCTGTTTTATAGTATGCTAGTATAAAAAAATAGCATCTGAGGAAGCCCTATGGGGCGGTTGCGGAGACCTTCTCCACACCGACAAAACTTTCAAGCGGGGCAACAGTCCTCACAAAGATGCTCGGGGTGACTGCTGGACACCCGAGGTTCCAGCCCGTTTTAGAACACAGCCTTCGTGCGGAATAACAGTCCTCACGAAACATCGCGGTGATGGTTGGGCACCTAAGTCCCAGCAGGAGTTGTTGGGAACGTCCCCAATAGCTCAACCCCCGACCAGAGGTCGGGGGTTACTTATTTTAAAATGTAATTAATCACAAACCACCAACCCCTAATCACCAATCACTTCAGCCAGAGGCTGATCCGACCAAGGCGCATATCCCCAGTATTTACATTTCAAATTCCGTCAACTCCTTTTTGGGAATCTTTTTTTGATCAGCAGGAAGGGTAAAATAAAAAGTGGACCCTCTGTTTATCTCTGATTCAACCCAAATAGTACCCCCATGACGCAGTATCACATTACGAGCGATATACAACCCAAGCCCCGTACCATCAGCAACAGTTTTGATAGCATTTTCCGCCCGGAAGAATTTTGAAAACAATTTATTAATCTGATCGGCGGGGATACCAATGCCAGTGTCCTGCACCCACACCCGCACCAATGAAGAATCTTTCTCATCAAGCGCCACTCCCACTGTAACCTGTCCGTTTTGGACATTATATTTTATGGCATTATCAACAAGATTATAAATCACCATGGAAAGTTTCTGTTTATCAATGAATACATGCGGCAAGGTAACCGTTGGCCGCTGAAAATATAACTTGATATTGTATTGTTTTGCTACTGCTAAACTCGTACTTAACAATTCCTGCAAATACGCCACAATATCGGTTTCTTCAAAATCATACCCAAAACGTCCCTCTTCCATTTTTGATACATCCAGCAGATCATTGACGGTTTTAAGCATTTTTTCTGCTGCCTGAGAACCTGTTTTGAGAATCTCTTTGTCTTCCGGTTTTAAAACAACGTTTTGCAGTGATCCAAAAACCCAGTTAACTGCAGTTAGTGGCGTGCGCAATTGATGGGCAGCAACGGCAATAAATTCTGTTTTTGATTTCAAAAGCTCGGTTTCACGCGTTTTATCGGTTATAAGTTTGATAAAACCAGCCACCTCCTTTTTTTCATTAAAAATTCTATCGGTTGAGACACGTATACTAAGCTTTGGTTCATCAAAAACAATGTCAACAATTTGTGGATACATACCCGGATCAGAATGTCGCACCACCGTGGGCGCAAGCGTTGAAAAAACCGTCTGTACCAACAACGCCAACGATGGATCCGATGCCATTGATGCACTCAAAGTTGTGCCGATAAGTTGCCCTGGGTCAATTTTGTAAATCTCTTGAGCCGCACTATTAAATATTGTAACGCGAAAATTTGCATCGTATGCCAAAACACCAGTGGAAAGATTCTCAATAATACTGTGCATCTGGTATGTTTCGGTTTGTATGTGCATTATAGCAACCGAGAGTCGCCAACTAACAGCAACCAAAAGTGCTAAAACCACCAAAAGAATTCCTCCCACCGCAACATCCCAAGGAAAGGCAAGGAAAATAAACCCAACAACAATAACCGCAATAATAAGCGGCGAGATATAGAAAACAGGACGAAAAGCTGTATGACGCATCACGCGCCCGATAGATTCCATAGAAATTATAAAGAAACACTATTATTGCCCATTTGCACTCATCCAGTCAAATGAATAAACCCTCCCATCAAGTCGATTGATAAAATAGAACATATCACCCCATGAGCGCCACTGCGTGGTATCCAAAGCAACATCAGCCGCACTAAACACCAACCCAACACGAACACCACCATCAAAAGACACTTTATAAATAAAGTCCTTAAAATAGACGTTTCCTTTTAGATAATCGTCAGGCAGTAGGCGGATGGCCACATCTTGACTGGCAGGAGCACCACACAAAGCATATGTCCCCAACTGGGCAAAAACACATTTATCCTCAAAACTCCAAAACGGCATTGTCGCGCCCACCCCATCGGCACCAACGGCACTGACAGTCACCGAAGAGCCCCCTCCATCGGTTTCAAAACGCATATACGATCCATCAGCTAAAGAGAAGGTTGCACCAATCGCTTTGCCACTATCAAGAAGTGATAATGTTTTAGAAGATAAATCTATAGACCAAATTTGCTCAGAAGCAATGGCCGCACTCTGACGGGGAAGAAGTATTATTTTCTTTGCGCTGGGCCAACGCAGGAAAACATCCCGAAGTGAAAGAGAAAGTACTTTAATAAGGGTTTGTTTTGTGGCAGTAAGCGATTGTGTATACAGCACAGCCACACCAGAAGTATCGCGCCTCAAAAAGGCAAGCTGAGAACTATCAGGAGAAAAAACAGCCGATTCAATATCATTGCCCATATCTACCCACGCACGACCCTCGCCATCAAAAAGCCCCCACGTGCCAGAAGCAAAAAGCACCGCCGTCCAGAGCCCATCGGGGCTAGAAACAACAGACACAGGAGAGCCAAACGGAGAAGAAGCAATATCACTTTCCTGTCCAGAAAGTACCTGCGTTATAGTTCCCTGCTGATCAATGTAGTGCAAAACACCAAGATCGGTTATCCAAAATCCAACGGCAGTTTTTTGGGTCAGTTGTGAAAGCGCCGCTTTTTGAGCCGCAAACACAGCCGATGGGTCATCGTCTTCCACATAACTTCCCTGCGTGTTAGATGTGGTGGGAAAAGTGTCAGTAGAAGTTTGAGAGGAGCCGCCCGATGAAATAGGAAATGACCCAGTTGTTGTACGACCCGGGACCGTTGAAACAATTTGATTTGAACGATTAAAACCGGCATAGACACCTATACCAATAGCAATAACAAAAAGAATTGCTGAAAATATAATAATTAATCTACGTTTTTTCATAATTACCAATACGCATGAATATGTGTCCCTGGCTTACGAGAACCGTCTTCGTTAAAAATCTCTTTACAATCAGGGAATGTGGTCTCCCCAGCAACAACCAGCTCACAAGCAGCGCGCCCACCATTGTTTCTTAATGCATCTACAAATGCATTCCATTCTTGGGGATCATCAGACAAAACAGCAAAATCAGCGGCACGGCCCATATAATGAGGAGATCCAGCCGAATGTTTTCCACCAGTAAAACTATTAATCCTTACTCTAGTATCAAAAGCATCCAATGCGGCGATTATAGTTCTTAAAACAAAGAAGTGCACGGAAACCGACCCTGTCCGCCCCCCAGGTAAACACTGACAGGAGGGTGAGCAAACAAGAGGAGCTTTTGAAGCAGCAACGTCGCGTATAACACCACCCGCATCAGATTCAGGAACACAATCAGCGCTTCCAGAAAATTCTACATCAGTCCTTGCGATAAGTTGAGACGCCAACGTAGCTGATTCCCTCAAAATAGGATCTAACACTGAATCAATTTGTCCACCACTATCTTGTATAGGATATAAATCAGGGTTTTTTAAATTAATAAAATCGGGGTTTATGGTATTTAAAATAAGATAGGCGCCGCCCAAAAGCACAATGCCCAATACCGCGCTTTTAATAATATCTTTTGCCTCAGATTGTGACGCAGAGTTGCCTGCAGTAACCACATAACGAACTCCCCCATATACAATCATTGCCACTGCAATAGCGCCCACAATCCCCAAAAGGTAATTATAGAGCTGACTTATAAAATCAGCTGGCGTCTTTGCGCTAGCAAAATCAGGGTACCCAAGGGTTACTGCTCCACCACCCTGCTGTTGTACATCCTCCTGAGCACCCGCAACATACGCAAAAGAAAGCCCCAAAACCAAAATAGAAAAAATAATTAAAAATCGTTTCATAATTTACTTAATAAGAATATTTTTTGAAACAGACGCGGTATTAAAAACATCAGAAGGATCAGAGGCTGAAAACATAATCGTTGAACGCCCCGATACTATGGAATCGGCAATTTGCATCGCCAACAAAAAAGGATTGGCGCCACCATCAGAAACACTTTTCCCATCAAGCTTCCATTGGATATCAAGCTGGGCATCGTCGCTATTAAAAAAGAATGGATACGCAGAAAGGTTTAAAAGAGCGCCTTTGCCCATACTACCCCAAAACCCACCTAAAGATACAACAACCTCCGGAGATACAATGGGGATAGAAAAAGAATAGTCAACAAACCTATCAGCACCAGTCGTGGAATCATACAATTGTGGAGAAATACGCACATCAATAGAAGAGCCGGCAATGGCATTGTTTTTTATAGTAATAGTTTGCAGTCCATTTTGACGACGAGACAGGCGCCCATTTATATACCAGCGCACCTGGCGCGAAGAAAGATCAACAATCTTGCCACCACTTACCACATCAAATGAAACCACAATAGAAGATTGATGAGTAGGAAGTTTTTTGCCCATAAACCAAATTGGCGCATTGTTTTGTGCCTCCCAAGAAACCAAAAAGGTGGGTCCTGCGGCGTGCACCAAGGGCACACAAAACAGCACTGCGCACACCCCTATAAAAAATCCAAAACCGTATTTCATATCTTTATACAGTATATCAAAAAGAACACCATTTTTCACTATACAACCTTTGAAGCCTTCATTATTTTTTTAGCTACAGACCCAATAAAACCCATCTTATCAAAAAGCTCGGGATTGTTGACAGAAATAACCGTAATAATAACAAACGCGGTTCCGATAGGAAGCCAGTTTATAACAGGAATAAACTCAATAGCTTGTGCGATGGCGTTTCTGCCAATAACTGAGTGCACTCCTTTAAACCAAAACCATAAAAGAGTGACCCCAGCAATAATAATACGAACAAATTCCAACCAATCTAAAAGATCACCCACCAAGTTAAGCACAATTAAAAAGAATATCTCTATCCCACCAAAACGCAAACCCTCTTGCTGTGTATCAGACTCATTGGATGTATCCTCGGACCGCTCTGCCATTTCAAAAGATCTGTCATCTTCACTTATCGGTTCCTGTTGGCGCGCTTTATTGGCAGCAGTAGAACCGGGCACTATTGCTGGTTTTTCTTTTTTTTCCTCTGTTGCCATACGCTTTTTTAAGCAGACGGATTTTGTGGTCTATCTTCAAGAAGTTGCTGAGGGTTGGTGGTTATAATTTTATCTTCAAAAAAGGAGGCGACCACTTGCATCGCAACGTGTTTTAACCCTGCAAAAAAGAGCCCTTGTCCAACTCCAGCTTCTAAGAGAAGATTTTTTTCTGCCTCGGTAAGATTAAAGGTCTTTGCAACCGTTTCTATGGTAGAAGGCGCCTGTTTTAAAAGTAGCTGTAAAGAAGAGTTGGTAATAACCGGCTTGCCATACGGAGAATTTAAAAAATCATCCACCTCTTGAGTAATAGTAGTAATACCCAGATAATATTTGCGCCCACGCTTGACCATGCTAAAGAGAAACGCAGCCCCTTCTGGATATTTCATAATCACCCACGCCTCATCAATAATCAGAATACGTTTTTTGAGCTGAGAGCGTATTAAATTCCAAATGAAGTTAAGGGTGGTATACATAGCAACTGGCCGCAACTCATCCTCAAGATCGCGCATAGAAAACACAATCAGACGATTGTTAATATCAATATTAGTACGTCTGTTTACAAACCCCGCATAACTTCCTTGAGTAAATTTATAAAGCCGTTCTGCCATGGACCGCGCCCCTTCTATATTACGCAAGATAGTCTCAAAATCAGAAAGCAGTGGTGGCTCCATTTTAAGAAAGTCGGGATTTTCTGGTGTAATATCGCGCGATGCATACGTTTCAGTGATAGCTCTGTCCAAAAGAGCCTCCTCTTCAACAGTAAGGTCTCCGAGCATAATCTTTAAAAGCCCAGTGAGTGTAAGAATGTGTGAACGGAACACATCGCCAGGATCTTCGCCCTCGGGAACAATAGGAATGTCAAAGGGGTTAATGTGCTGATCAGAGGTAAGTGATATGTTAAAATATGTTCCCCCAACCGTATCAGAAAGATTTTTATACTCGTTTTCGGGGTCAAGAACAATAACGTCAGTCCCCAACATCAAAGAACGTAAAATTTCCAATTTAGTTGCATATGATTTACCAGCACCAGATTTTGCAAACACAACCTGGTGTGCGTTTTCCAAAGAAAATCTGTCAAAAATAACCAGCGAATTATTGTGTAAATTGACCCCATACAATATACCCTCATCAGAAGTAAGGTCAGTAGAAACAAAAGGGAAAAAAGATGACACCGGCCCAGAATTAAGCGGGGTGTGAATACCAAGTTTATCCTGCCCTAGTGGGATGGTGGAAGCAAAACCTTCTAACTCCTGAAAAAGTGCCGGCTTTACATAAATAAGCTTGCTTTCAAATAAATTGATTAGTGTTTCTTCTAGATCGTTGAGTTTTTCAAGTGTATCGGCATACAGCGTGATATACACCGCCGTATCAAAGAGACGCTCACGGGCTTGCTGGAGACTATCTCGCAATGATTCAACGTCAGAAAATGCGGTTTCAAGCATTGGGTCCCGCACCAAGCCTTTTGATTCACGTTCTACCAGTTCGGCTTCAATCTGAGCGGCTTTTTTGCGCAAGTTACGCATTGCCAAAGCGGTGTTAATGGGATGCACAAAAATAGAAACATCAAAAAGTTTTGCCATATTCACAATAGGCGAAAACCAACCACTAGAAAGATACCGCGGATATGAAAAAACAAAGAGCGTTTTGGCAAACTTATCGCCAACCTTTGCATAGCTTTGCCCCGCCTCAACCGCAGCTGGCGCTATAATATTTTGCACCTCTTCTTTTCCTTCCCGATTATATGCTTTTGGAATTTTGATAGTATCCATATTTATTATACTGACTGATGTGGTAGCTTTTTTGTTGTGGTTTGTGGGTTGTACACGTTGTAATACAACTCGGTAAGCTCTTCATCGTTAAGCGACACCGCCCGAAGACCAACGCGCTCAAGACCCCCCACAACCTGATCAATACGCTGACGAAGTTGAACTGTTTTTTGTTCAAGCGACTCTTTTTTTTCTGTTTTTGACTGCTTTTTTGAACCAAAAGGTAAAAAGCGAGAAATTCCTCGTTTTGCATCTTTTATATTAAATGAATCATAGGGGACAACAACAAAGAAATTCTTTGTCATAATTTCATTCTCTTTTACAAAACCGCGAATAAACTGTACATATTCGTCTATTTGGTTTTGCAATAGTGGATTTTCTTCTTTTTCTCTTGTTGCCTCCATTAATGAAAGGTACCGATCAATATTGAGTTTGCGCGAATGAATAACCATCTGCAAAGAAAAATCCAGTGCATTGAGAAAGTCCTGGTAGCCGGCAGTAATAATGTCCTGTTCTTGTTCTGATTTGAGCTCAAAGTTAATACCGCCCACCATAATAACAGCACGCAAGCCCCCATTTTTAAGAAGAACGACGCCGTTCTTTATTTCCTCTATTTCAACCAAGCTTTGCGTGGCGTTTGCAGAGGTTGTTACTTTTTCAGTCATATGTGCAGTATAGCAGAAAAATAAAAAATTATCGGTAATCAATGCGACGCGCTATATCTTTTTCGCCGGTTATACGTTTAAACACTTGATATTGTTCTTTAATATCCCCCACCCGTGGTCGCGGAACGGTTTTTTCACGTTTAGGGATGGGCGTTTTGCGCGTTGTGATGTCCTGCCACAATTTACCCACACTAGAAAGCGATCCCAGGGCAGATCCCAAAACATTTCTTTTTCCCTCTGATGATGTTTTATGGGCCACGGGCGCGTTGATAACCTCCTCAACGTGCGGGCGCTGCCATAAATATAATTTTGGTTGCCACAAAAATTTAAGACCCAAAGCGGCTATAACATATAACGGACGCCCTTCAATTTTTATAAACGAGAAAGAAAGCCCAGCACTCATAAGAATAATGGTAATTACAATCCAAAAACCAAACGTAAGCACAAAAAATAAAAAGAAGCATATTAAAAAAGGAGCCGCAACAAAACCAAACTGACGAATGGTAAATGGCCCGACAATTTTGCTTTCCAACTCTATGTTTTGAGGAACCTCAAATTGAGCCATATATTTTATTTAAACATCATATCCGAAAGATCAATCACCTTGTCCTCTTTGTCGTCTTTTTCTTCTTTTTTGGGATAGAGGGGGGTACTAAAGGCGCTGTAATGCACCGTCTTTGGTTTCTCTTCGTATTGTTTTACCGACACAGGAATTTTTTCTTCTTTTTCTTTTGGCGTAGAAGCCATTGGCGGAGAAGGAATTTCAACCGAAGCTTTCGCTGTGGGCACACTAGATGATTTATTTTGTGATAAAGATTTAAAAGACCCCATAAACCCGCCATACGACATCTGTTTAAACTCACCTCCCGATGTGTTTTGGGTGGCACTCAAGGGAGTTTCTTTTTGATGAATAATAAGGGGACCACTTGCAGAAGCAACTTTTGGTTTTTGAGAAACATCTTTTAATTGAGGAGAAAATGTAGATTTATCTTCTTTTTTTGCATCAACAATTTTTATAGGAGACAAGTCAGGAGAAAGGCCTAATTTCAAATTAACCACGCCGCCCGCGCCCTCTCTGAGAATAACTTTTTGCTCTGTAGGTTTTTGTTTTTCAACAACCTCTTCTGAAACAACTCCTACGTGATGAGATAGATAATTTTGTTCTATATCCTTTTTAAATGGTGCAAAAACTTTCTTTTCTAGCTCCTGATAAATATCCAAAGCCAAACGCCCATCAATACCAAGCCATTCTTTTATTATTTTATGAATATCTTCAGAATGAACAAAACCCAAAAAAACTCTACGCACCAAGCGATCAAGAATGTGAATTTTTTGTTCACTCAAGTGGAATTGTGATCCAATATAATCGGTTTGATCAACAATATTGGGCGTTGTCATCGCATCCCGCAAAACTTCGGAAAGTTCATCCCACCTATTAAATATTTGTTTAGCTGTTACCTGTTGCATACAATAATTTATTTACCTTCTTTTGACTCAGGTTTTGGAGATGGTTTTGCTTCCTCTTTTTTATCTTTATCCTTTTTCTCCTCTCTAAAAAGCGCTGTTGCATCATCCAGAATTGTTTTTCTAATACGCTTAGCCAAACGCTGGTGCATCGGAGATGAGCTATTTTCAAGCAAATCAATAATCTCGCGAAAATCGCCTGTTTTTTTAGCGGCATTAAGTACCTCCACCAAATGATCATCCCCAGTAATCTGATGAACTCCATGTGCCTCATTAACAAGGCCCGATACAAGATCAACCATCTCTTCGGAATTTAGTCCCCCAACGCTCTTATAAAACGGCCGTCCCGAAACATCATTGTTTATAAATTGAGCAACTTGTTGGCGATATATTTCCTGAGCACCAGTTAAATCAGAAGGTTTTTTTCTAAGAATAGACGATGCTTCTTTCCAATCTTTCTCACCAAGACTGCTCAAAAACTTATCAGAAGCTTTTTTAAGCTTCTCTTGAAGCTTGGTGATGGCCTCTGTGGTCTGACCACCCGATTTTTTAAACGCATCGGCAAGCTCTTTTGTTGCGTCCCGTATCCCACGAGACATCCCAACCGCTTTTTCAATTTCAGAAAAATCTTTGGTGGCGCTAGCGGCTTTAAATCGTTCTTCCAAATCCAAAACGAGATCAGCTCCTCCAACGCTTTCTATTGTATCCCCGTCAAGTTTCTTTCTCTTTGCCAACAAAGCAAGGACAGCATTACGATCTGCCCCACTCTGACTTTTGGCTAAATCTTTTAAGCGATCGTCGGTTAAATGTTCATACTGTTTTAGCCAATGTTCATAGCTAACCGCCTGCATCTTGTCGCTTTGAGTACCAACTGAAGCTGCAAAAGATCCCATTGTAGCCGACAGCGCGGGCACCCCAAGAGTCACCACCGCTTTCCCAATCCTACCCAACTTAGTTTTGGGCGGGTTTTGGTTATACTTTTTTGAAAGAACTGCGGCCCCCCTCAAGCCAGTCTCAAGTGGTTTTAGTGCAACACCACCAGCTCTCTTAAGACCTCTTGTTGCTTTATTTTTTGCCCAGTTACCAATACTTGAAGATGCACTCATCGCAAGTTTAGTTCCGCCATATCCCATAGATTGAGCGACCTTGAGTCCACCCAAAAGAAGCGCGATCGAAATAATACTTATCATAAGACTACCAAACTTCAAATGTCCCAATAGAGCGTCTTGTCCAGCAGGAACAGCAAATGTATCAGCAGTAGTTCTAATAATATCTTGTGAGCGAGTTGATACCGTTAAAGCAAGCCACAAAAAGAAAAGCAGGGTTGGCGCAAAAAGAATCCAATGAATAAACTTTTTCCACCACTGCGTTGCATATGTACGCGTTCCTGGAAACACCCACATCAAAAATACAACAGGCGAAAGTATTAAAAGGAACGCCAAATAAAAATATCTCAAAAGAAGCATCCCGGCTACAGCAACCATAGCAATCGCCATTAACGACAAAAAGACAACGTTAATAGCAAGTCCGCCCAAAACAAAAAGGGAGACCCCCAAAACGGCGTCTTTAATTTTTTGTAAAGTAGATTCTGGACTTGAATCTCCTTCAATAATATCGGGTATCCCTAGCGATTGTGTAAGCTTAATAGAAACTCCCGACGCCTTACCATCCCCACTAATAGAATTTACAAAATAATCTGAAAAAGAGTTGGAAACTGTAATAAAAGCACCCGCCATAACCAAACTAAAGTTAACAAGCAGGGCCGCCACAATAAGCCGCAGAAGTATCTGCTGTGCCGAATAGCTCCGATAACGCACAATAGTAGCCATTGCAATAACAATAATACCCAAAACAAAACCTAAATTTGCTATATCACGAAAAATGGTCCACCCCGCATATATAAAAGATGAGACACCAGAAAAATCAAGGAGCAACTTATTAAAACCAAGTGCCGCTCCAACCAAAAACGCTGCCAGTTTTAAAAGAAGCCCAGCAATATACTGCAAAAGATACAAAATAAAACCAATAATAGTAGAGGCAAATGGTATCTTTAAATTAGCGGTGCTAAGTGTTGTTTGAGCAACATCTTCTGCGTGAACCAAAAAAGGGGAAAAAACCAAAATCCCCACCACAAGAACGGGCACTATATATAAGAAAATATTTTTTATGGAAAATATTCTTTTCATAAAACTAAAGACCACAACTAAAGCCCGAAAGGGCTGTGACAATATTTCTAAAGGTACTATCCAAGGTTCCTGGTACTCCCCTGAGAGAGGCCTGCGCCTCGACAAACATCGGCTCATACTGACTGGTAGCAAATTCGGTATATGAACTGGTAATACGCGACACAATGGAAACAATATTAGGATCAGTCAAATCAACCCCATCAATGTCTCGCAGAGCTCCTTGCGCTTCCAAAAGACCTCTATTCATGGTTAATTTTGCCAATGCAATGAGTTGATACAAATCAGATATGGCAACGGTATTTTCATTTCCCGACGCATCAATATATGTAATAGCAGATGAGGCACATTGCGTATTAAATGGTTCAATTAAAGACGACGCACTGTTAACTGATGGCAAAAGTATTTCGTTTACGTACGAAATAAAATCCTCATACCCTTGCCGAATATCGCGAAGCTGGCTTTGATACTGACCCTGTTGGAAATCAGCACCCCCTTGATCTTGAAATGATCCGCCACTACCACCAGAACTAAACCCAGAAAGCCCCCCGGTGGCCCCACTAAGAATCTTACTAACCGCAACATTAACAATTGTCGCTACTATGGTTTGGACATTTTCAAGATATTCGAAGTCTTTATCTATAGAAGCGGTAAGAGCGTTCGCAACAGCGTTTCCAGGTGTTTGCGTCTCCCATTTTGTGCAGTGTTGTTGTTCAACATAACTACGACACGCCTGATCATCCCCACAAGCATCATCCAAGCCAGCAGAAATATCAGCGGGGAGTTCCACACATTTTTTAATACCCAAAAATCCTTGTCCTGTATTTGCCTCTTGAAGACGAGCTTCTTTTTCTGCGGCAACCTGAGCTTGATATGTATCACCAAGAACAAGAGCATACCCCAAAGGATTATTTTCAGGCAGAAACATTTGATCAAACGTTACCCACCCTCCACGCTCTATGTATGTTTTGGTAAATTGAATATTGTTTTTAAAATCTTCAAACCGACACTGCAATGGAAGCCCATAAAACCCCGTAGACGAATATTGGTAGGAAAAGAGCATCTGAATTTGTGGCGCAAAAGGCGCACACAAATTGGGCCCTCCATTTTGGGTTAAATAGTTATTAAAATTATTAAAAGTAATATCCCCCGCATACTGCACGTATTGTTTCCAATCGGTCACATACAATGGATTACCACCTCCTTGAATTTTTTGGACCACATCATTGGTTATTTTATCAATAAGCACTTTAACCACCTGATCACGGATAATTTTTAGTTGTTCGTCTTTGAGCCACTTGCCAACTGTTTTTATCCATTCATCAATTTTTTCAGCAAAAGCCAACATATCAGTTACTGGAATTTGTGCCTGCGCGCGCGAGGCAAAGAAAAGGGGCTGTACCACAACCAAACACACCATTAGCACAATAAAAAATTTTACAAAAGGATTTTTTGTCATGATGTAGGAAATGATTTAACCAAAAAAGATCCTATGCTATCCCAGTCACTACCCAGTGTAGAAAAATATTCCAAGGCAATATACGCCCGCAAAGGATCACTTTGTGTATGCAGTATGGCGTCAAACACCGTTGCAACATTAGAAAAAAAACGGATATTACTTGCATGAAAATCAGCTAAAGACACCGGCGTGCGCAAAGACGAGAGTTTTTGTCCAATAGAACGATATTGACTTACCAGAGCAGAAAGTGCGTCGCCATTCCCTTGCAGGGCAGCTTGTAATGCATTGGTAACATCAGATGAATTAAACGCAACACTTCCCGCAAGCACTACTTCATTATATGCCTGCCAATAGGCATCGCGTGTCTGTTGACTATCAGGGACAAGTGATAATTTATCGGCAACTTGTTGATTTTTTGTGAGGATGCCGGCCGCATCGGGTGTTAAGTTTTTGAGCGCGTCGGGATTAGTACCTACAACATTAGGATCAATAGAATCAATGAGAGCTGCCGTTGATGTGGCACTTGAGGAAGCGCTCGCAACACTGCCCAACTGCAACACAAACTGAGAGCTTATATCGTTTGATACAACACTGGTTATATCACCCATAGCCGATGACGTGCTAGTAAAATATGACGAAAGTGGAAGAGAGCTGTTTGTTGTGGACTGTTCATCTAAAACCGCCACCGAAGAAGTAAACGGCGAAGAAACGCCGCCCGCAAGAACCCAATATGAAAGGAAGGCAACGGCAAAAACAGCAAACAAGACAAAAATTGTCGTGCTTTTTGAAAAATCAATCATAGTATGCGCAAAGGGACGATACTCTCGCCTCCTCACACAAAAAGTATATCACGAAAATCTTTCCAGCAATAGCGATCCTGTGTGTAATTGTGCCAAAGAAAGTGTATGTGCACGCACATCAGAATTTGCTCCAAGACGAGCAACTAAAGCAAGGGATCCCTCCTTTGAAAAACCACCTTCTCGCAGATTACTCACCAATGTTTTTTTGGGGTGTTTGAAAGCAATGCCAATAAAACGATCAAAGACAGGCGTACAAAAGGATGTTTTCTTTTTGGTCAGTGAAACTACCGCAGACATCACTGCCGGCGGAGGAGAAAAACTGCCCGGGCGCACCGTGCGCTCAATAGAAACATCAGCCCAACACCCCACCCACGCAGCAAGGGCATTTAATCCTTTCTGAGCACTCATGCGCAGTGCAACCTCTTTTTGTATGAGAAAAACAGCGCGCTCGGGCAAAAAAGAAAGCCACCCCAAAGATCTAAAAAGCGCCCCACTTATATAGTAGGGAATATTGCCCACCACAAAAAATTTCTTCTTTTTTAAAAGAGTGCAGTATGGGGAAAGGAGCACAAGCGCATCACCCAGCACCACCACAGCACTGCCCGCACTGGGAATGGAAAAGTGCGACACGTCTTTGATAAGTGGCGCCAAAAAAGTATCGGCAACCTCACGCGCTAAGAGAGGATCCTTTTCAAAAGCAATTAGCCGTGCACCGCGCTCTAAAAGTGCACGCGTGAGCGATCCGTGCCCCGGTCCAATTTCAAAAACAATATCCCCCTTTTTAAAAGAAGCGGCATCTGCAATAAAATTGAGAATGTTACGATCGCGTAAAAAATGTTGTCCCAGTTTTTGTCTCATAAAGATAGTACCTTGCGCCCAAGGTGCCCGCTATGCCTATTGGCAAATCAGTGACAGGCAGGGACACACCAGCCTCGGGTTGGAGTGAATAGTAGCGAGGAAATATTAGTATTGCGTATACAGTATAGTGCATAAAGCATCAAACAAAAACTGAAGAAGCTATACTCTATTAGTTACGTAGCATGTTATGTAACATATTTACCTGCCGAAGGTAGTACGTGGCATGTTCACCTGCCAAAGGTAGGGCTTGTCTGTTGTAGGTAGGTCACATAACAATATATGTAATGAATTATGCAAAAGATATCTTCCAACGACGGTCTTCCTAGGAAGACCGTCTCTAAACATCAACGATTTTAATATTGAAACCATCAATTTTTTGCTGTCTGGTAGATAAATAGTAATAGGTACTCAAAATTTAGAATTATCCCCGTCTTATCTCTAATTTAAAACTCCCCTTTCTTGCCTGGTTATAGTTTTAACGAAGACAGATGTCCTTATCCCTTTTCCCTTACTTCCCTTTTGTCCTTATTCCTTGTCCCTTATTTCTTAACTGTATTCAATATATCGCTCATCATCATCTAAAGAACTATCAATACGGAAAAAAACATTGTCCCCAGGAAGCTCCGCTAAAAATCGTGATGGCACTCCATAAAAATTTAAAATAAGCTCCCCACGCGCACGCGTCATAGCAACATACATAAGCCGCCGCTCTTCTTCTATTTCATCAGCCGCAAAAAGCGACCGCTGATGAGGAAGCAACCCCTCATTAACACCAGCAACCAAAACCACATCAAACTCTAAGCCTTTAGCAAGATGAATGGTCATCATATGTGCTCCAACACTGTTTCCATCCCCCTTGCGCACACCAGTATCAAATGGATGAGTTAAAGAAACTTTTTCTAAAAATTCACCAATAGAAGAAAAGGTAGCCGCAAAACGCAAAAGCTCCTGGACGTTATCAATGCGATCAAGATAGTTGTTATATTCTTTCTGTAACCGACTCATATAATCAACCTTGTTTATAACAAATGCCAACACCACCGCAGGAGGACTTTCTCCCTGCAACACCAACTCCTCACGCAAAGAAGCACTCAAGCGCTTAAAAAAAATTTTCTGCAATCTATCAAAACTCATCTCATCATGAGGGTTGTGAGCAAGTCGCAGAGCCGCGAGTAAATCTTTTACTTCTTTTCGCTCATAAAAACTCAACGCCCCAAACAACGCATAGGAAACCTGATTTTCTACAAACACTTGTTCTAATGCGCGGCTTTGGGCGTTAGTCCGATACAAAATACCCACACTCTTGCCATCAGCAAGTGCGGCGCGCGCAACGTCAGAAATGTATGACGCCTCTTCATATTCGCCACCATGCTCAATAACACTCACCGGCGACCCTTCTTTTTTTTCTGTCCATAGTTTTTTTGGTTTCTGAAAAGTATTGTGCGCAATCAACGCCGATGCGGCATTGATAATATGATGAGTAGACCGATAATTTTGTTCCAAAAATACTACCCGCGCGTGAGGCCAATCTTTTTCAAAATTTAAAAAGTTACGAAAGTCAGAGAAGCGAAATTTATAAATTGATTGTTGATCATCTCCCACCACAGTGATGTTCCCTTTTTCTCCAGCCAAAAGTTTAACCAACAAATACTGCGCCGTATTTACGTCCTGATATTCGTCCACAAGAATATAATGATATCTGTCTCTATATTTTTTAAGTGCAGTTGGATTTTGTAAAAAGAGCCGGGTCACTTTTTCCACTAAATCATCAAAATCAAAAGCGTTTTGCTGTTGCATCTCTTTCTCATAACGCATAAAAGCACTCCATAATTCATCACCATCTTTTTGAGCACTCACCCCGTCACGAGAAAGCACTTCATTTTTAATACGAGAGATGCTCTTGCCTAAAAGTGCGGCGGCGGTTCTTTTTTTTGAGCCTTCTATGGTTTGGGGAATAATCTTTTTTAACAACCGCAGCCGATCATCGTCGTCATAAATAGAAAAGTTAGGCGTGCGTCCAAACGCCCTGCATTCCGTACGCAAAAGGCGCGCACCAAAAGAATGGAACGTTCCTACAAAAGGTCCATCATCTACAGAACTTTTATGCGCCCGCAGTAAAAGCGCAACGCGCTTTTTCATTTCATCGGCGGCTTTATTGGTAAAAGTTATAGCTAAAATATGACTGCCTCGCACCTTGTGGTGTGTTATCAAATATGCCAGTCGCGCAGTGAGTGTACGTGTTTTTCCTGATCCCGCTCCAGCAACAATAAGCAGAGGTCCGTCTCCGCTTTCTACTGCCTGTTTTTGTTTTTCATTTAAATCATCTATCACCACTCAACTATAAAAGGTTGAGCGCAAAAAGCAAAGCTACACGCGACGAATGCGGTATGAAAACGCCTCACGAACACAGTCATCACTTACTTGCTCGAGCCCATCAAGATCGGCAATGGTACGCGCAATACGTAGTACGCGAAAATAACCTCGCGCAGAAAGTTGTCCGCCATCAAGCGCACGCTCCAAAAATTGTTGGGAGTTAGAGGAAATACCAATACACTCACGTACCTGCGTAGAAGACAATTCTCCGTTGCACGTAACCAAAAAAGAATGCTTAGAAAAACGATCTCGCTGCGCACGGCGAGCCCCATCAACTGCATTGCGCAAAAGAGCTGATTCTCCTTCGTTGGGCTCTTGGCGTAATTGCTTTGCTTCTATGCGATCAACCCACAACTGAATATCTATTCTATCCAATAGTGGCCCTGATAATTTTTTTTGATACCGCGCAACATCATGAGCCGAGCAGGTACACGCGCGGACACTATCACGCCAAAAACCACACGGGCAAGGATTGGCCGCCGCAATAAGCATAAAACGAGCAGGGAATTCAATATGGGCACGCAGACGCGCAACAACAATAGATCCACTCTCAATGGGTTGCCGTAGTGACTCTAAAACATCACGATGAAACTCCGGTATCTCATCTAAAAATAAAACCCCGCGATGCGCCAAGCTTGCCTCTCCGGGGCGCGGTTTTTGTCCACCACCAACAACAGCCGCCAAAGACGCGCTGTGGTGCGGCGCACGAAACGGTCGGGTAGGGATAAAAGGCCTTCCCAATAAAAGTCCTGCGGCGCTGTGAATTTGTGTGATTTCCAAAACTTCTTGACGTGTTGGGGTTGGTAAAATTGAAACAAGTGAACGTGCTAACATTGTTTTTCCTGATCCTGGCGGACCCATCATAAGCACGTTGTGTCCTCCAGCAGCGGCAATAGCAAGCGCACGCTTTGCCCCCGCATGACCAATAATTTCAGAGAAATCAACATCATACGAAAAAGGAATTGATTCAAAAGAAGATGGCGGAATCAGTTCCAGAGAGCGCGTTCCCTCAAGATGCCCTAAAATGTCCGCAAGCGACTTTACGCCAAAAACAGAAATAGAATCAATCAGCGATGCCTCTTTTATATTCTGATAGGGAATAAAAATTTCAGAAAAACCCTTTTGTGCCGCCATAGCACAAATATTTAAAATACCTCGCACCCCGCGTATGCGCCCATCTAAAGCAAGCTCTCCAACAAAAAGAGAGCGCGATGAATCAAAGGGACGAATTTGCTCTGATGCGCAAAGATATGCAAGCGCTATGGCAAGATCATGAAACGATCCTTGTTTTTTGGTATCAGCGGGAGCAAGGTTAACAGTAATACGCCGATTTTCTCTGTGCGGTGGTTTAATGCCAGAATTTTTAAGAGCAGATGATACTCGCTCTTTGGCTTCGGCAACTGCTTTTTCGGCAAGACCAACAATAGTAAAAGAAGACAGTCCAACTCCCACATCAACCTCAACTTCAACTAAGGCCGCATCAACCCCTTCAATTTCAGCAGAAAATATTTTTGCCGGGGATTTATCCATATACAAATATCAGCAGCCAAAGCTGCTGATATATCTTACTGTTTTTTATTTATTTCTTTGAGCACGTCGGGATGGTACGCAAGCGCAGGATTAACCTCAAGTGCATCCAATGGTATTTCTCTGCCACTTTCTTTACAGATACCATACGTTCCTTTATCCATGCGCTCTAGCGCGTCCTCAACATCAGCAAGTTCCTTTCTCAAGCCTCCTGCTTGAGCAGTGCGATTACTAAACGCTTCCGCTTCATCGGTTTCATCATCGGGGCCTGGTTCGTCTTCTATAATGATAGGTTCTTCAAGCTCTTTAACCTGTTTATATAGTTGGTCGCGTTGCACTTCAAGTAAGTGCTTGAGCATCCCTTTTTCTTCCTGAGTGAGCATATTATTGCGTAGACAATGCCGGTTTTAATTGTTTTAAGATATCAACCATCTGAGGATACGAGGAGGTGATAATAAGATAGCGCGTTGTACCACTGTTATAGACTCCATACTCAAATACCTGATTATTGGCAACACTAAATGCCAAAAAGTGGACATTCACTTCATCAACAACGCCCTCTTTAAAGGCAGGGCTTGCGGGCACTGTTGCAGGAGACAAAAATACATTAGCAAGTTCCGCTGGGTTTTGTTCAAGCGATGCTTGAGCCGTAGAAAACGCGTCGCTCTGATCAATACCAACAACAAAAGGAAGTACCAATCCCAACTGCAGCGATCCATTGTCATCCATATACAACCAAGAAGCAAACGATGAATCAAGTGAAGAAGAAAGCGTGGGAGAAGCCGAGGGGAAAAGCGTGCCCAACATAGCAGAAGAAGTAAGTGGCGCGCCTTGTTCATCGGTAAACGAAATACCCTCAGTGGTTTCATTTGCCAACCGACCAGCTGGGACGCTGGTTATGGCATTGTGGAAATCAACAATATTCATATTAGGCGTTACCACAACAGTGCTTGCAATAGCAGGGACTGCCGAGCCATACAAAGAGGAAAATACTGCTGGTGTTGGAGTGGGGGCGGGAGTTTCCTGAACTGGTTGAGTTTCTGGAACAGAAGGAGTTGTTGGTTGTTGAGTGATGGGCTGAATTTCTGGTGTGGAGTTAAGTGATGTTACCAAATAATAAGCACCATACCCAACAATACCCGCACCAATAAGAATCGCAACAACAATAAGAATTGTTTTTATTAGTGAGGGGCGCGGTGATGCACTAGCAACCGCTTGTGCATCAAGTTGATCAGAAGAAATAGTGGAAGCATCTGCTGGTGCGCTTTCTGGCAGAGGAACTTGTGCAGGAACATCTCCCATGGGAGGCATGGGTGGTCTTTGCGGCATTGGTGGCTGCTGCGGTATTGGAGGAGTTGATGGCATTGATTGTGTTGAGGGCGAACCAAAAGAAGGTTGAGAAAGAGAAGATAGGGAATCGTTTTTTACGAGTTTTGGCGCATCAACAATTTGTGTCTGTGGCTGTTCACCGCCGCTCGTCTTAACAGAAGATAAATCGGACTCCATACTACGCACTCCTACTTTCTGTTGCTCTATAGGAGGAGGCGGAATGGGAGACGATTCCGAAGACCCAAAAGTATTGGGCGTGGCCATATTTGATGATGGTTGCGCGGGTGATGGTTGTGGATTTGGAGTAGTTCCTGCCCCATCACTGGAGAGCGCGCGCGGCTCTTGGTTCTGATCCATAAAAATAATTGCTATTACAAATAATTATGTTACTAAAAGTATATCATACCCAGGTAGAAAACCCACAACATCATTGTGGTGTATTCACCAATAAATCCTTAACCACATCCCACATCTCTGGATGTTGTTGTGTTGTTTTAAGCCAATACCACCATTCAACCCCCCAAAAATAGAACGTATCAAAACCGGTTTTCTTTGCATATGAAAGAGTTGTCTGAAAAATTTTTGGATTCATTGTTAGGTAGGCCTCATCAGCACTTATCTCATATGCTGCATGATGCGCCCACGACTCCGCCTGTAATTCAATAATAATCATCGGTCGCACCCCAGTAAATAATTGCGTAAGCGTCCTTTTAACTCTAAAAAATGAGGGTGGGATGGGATATGAAAACGTCCCAATCTGTTCCTTCCAAATAGTTCTATACAGCGACGTACCAAAAATATCAGAGCGACTCGCTGCTTGTGTCCACAAAGAAAGTTCCCCCGAGTCAGTCACCATAACAGGGTGGGTATCATTATCACGCACAACACCAATAGCTCTATCAATATATCCATCAGAAAAAGTCGGACATTCTCCATAGGGGAGAAACGGTTCGTTTTCCACCTGCCAGACAGAAAGTGCACTATTGTTTTTGTACCGCTCAACCACAGCACCAATAAAAGAAAGTGCCCGTTCGTCTCGGTCTGTATCGGACAGTGCATTAGCCCACGCAGGGATGTGACACTCAGGCCAGCGCGGAACCTTTTGTCCCACCACCAACACAACGCGTGCGCCACGCACCGTGGCCTCTTGCATCTCAAAATCTAAATCAGAAAAGTTATATGTTCCATTGGTTGCTTCAATGTCCTCCCAATATGCAACTAAGCGAATATTGCGCGCACCCAAGTCGTCAAGCATAGCCAGATACATTTGTTTCCAATCAACGCCTTCAAATTTTTTTGCATACCAACTTGAAAACGTCACCCCATATGAAAATTCTGAGGCAATGGGAGAAAATGCAGAAAGTATCACCCACACAAAACACACCACCAAAACAAAAATCAAAATGTGCATCACTGTCTTCATGTTATATATAAAATAAATATACCAACACCAACAACAACAACACCAATAACTTTTTGTATCACCACCCAACGCCGCCCATCTTCAACAAAAAACCTATTTTTTGTCAGCGCACCAACAGACAACGCCAAAACAAAAACCAAAACATATTCAACCGACTTTAAAGCATTCACCAACGAAAGTGGCCCCAAAGAAATAGCAAAATTAAGAATAAAAAATCCAACCGCACCAATAATTTTATTGCCAACTACAAATCCCAAAGAAGAGGGCGAACGCGCCCCAGGTGACTTTTTCAGAAGACGCCAAAAAGAGGGAAAAAGTAAAAACAAAAGTGCCCAAACAAAACTACCAAGACGCACCCAGATAAAGCCGTTTAAAAATCCAACCCCATCAAAAACAAACCGAGAAAGCACAAATGACGCCGCAAGAAAAAGAGCAGAAAGTACCGCCAGAAAAAACACATCCCACGCAAAAAAAGTTTTATAACGAAACGAGAGTATAAGCCCACCACCAACAAGCAACACAAAAGCAATAATATGCCACGCTCCCAGTATTTCTCCTATGAAAAGATACGCAAAAAGAAAGGTAAAAAGAGCAGAAAAAGCGCCAACCACAGGGCTCACGCGAGAAATATCCCAACGCGCAATCGCCATATACGCAAACAAAAGAGAAAAAAGAAAAAGCCCTCCACCACAGAGCGCAATCGCCACAAATCCATAACCAATAAAAGAAAACCCAAACGGAGCCAAAAGCAAAACCCCAACACTTAACAAGCCAGAATAAAAAGCATACAACGCAGGCACAGGAATTTTTGAAGAGAGTAGTGTTTTATCAATAACCGCAGAGATTGCGGATAAAAGATACGCACCACACGCAGCATAAAGCCAAAGCATATGCCATTAGTATACCAACAAACAAGAAAGTAAAACAGAAAAAGGGGTCGGTGTTTCCACCAACCCCCATAGAGTACGAAAACTCAAGGATCGATTTACTGCGAGAGGAAGCCGGACACCGAACCGAAGTTGCCGCCCGGGAGGTCAACGAAGTTCGTGACGAACCTGACCTTGCCGACGCTGAAGTAGAAGTAGGGAGACTCGGAAAAGTCGCCACCGGCCCCCGGAGCGAATTCGTCGCCCGAGCAGTCCATGTCCAGTTCCTCCCAACGGACGAGCCGTTCGGGATGAGTGAGAACGATGGAACCGACTGCGAGACTTCCGAGACCGAACTCGTTGGCCACGAAGACCTCACGAGCCCGACGGACGGACTTGCCACGGTGACGCATGCCGAGCTGGGCCGCGACGATCAGGATGTCGCCATTCTGTGTTTCGGCGATCAGATCGAGCGCGTGCGCCGTGCGAGCGTGAACCCGCAGTTGCGCCGGCGTGATCTGACCCTCACGGTAGTTGTAGAACGACCGGGAGTCGGCGATCTTGGTGTGAACGAGCTGGACCGCCTGGCAGTACTTCTGAGCCGGATCGGTCACTTCGGGGAAGTGCTTCTTGGCCAGCGCGTCGACCGACGGAATGGCGAACCATCCCTCGGCGCCCTCGGGGAGTTCCGGCAGGGTCTTGGCGAATTCGAGCGCGTGGCTCGGGTCGAGATCGAAAATCTTGGCAAGTGCCTTGATCTGATCCGCGATCGGCTTGGGCCCCTTGTACTCCTTCGGGTACGTGTAGTTGGAACGGACTTCCTCGTCGGCGTACTGATTGGACACGGACAGCTCAGCGATGAGCTTGGCGATCCCGTCCTGCAGTTCGCCACCGCGCTCGTTGAGCCGCTGTGCGCGTGCCTCGTCGAGCTTGGACTTGTTGTAGACGGCCTCGAAGAGGCCGACTGCGTGGAGACTTTTCGGGTCTCGGCTGGTGATCAATGTCTGTGACATCGTCATCCTCCTTCTATGTTTGGATTTGCCAGAGTCGCTCCGGCTAACGGCTTCCTCTGCATGAGGTAGCGCAATAGGCACAAAAATTGCCTTACGCCCAATGCGCCACCTCATAAACCTGCCTACCGGCAGGTAGGTAAACCTGTTTTCAAAGAACTGATTCTGACACTTAAGTATAGCAAATATAGGCCATTATGTCAAGTATTCGAAGCACTTTTCTTTTAGGACGTAACAACCTTGAGCATAGACTCGCATACAGCACTTTAGGACCAAACCATAAACGGCTCATTTCCTTGAGCCGTTTAACTAGTCGCTAACATTGTTCTATTATCCCCTTGCGGGGGATCTATCGTAGATACGACTGTAGGGAGACTTAAATGCTTCTATGCTTTCTCGTTCCTTTGTTTTATCGTCTCTAACTTAAAATTAAAAATTTATAATTTAAAATTATTTTTATGCTCTATTGTTCTTATGTTTTATTGTTGCATTGTTTCTTTGTTTTATTGCTTCTATTGTTTTATTGCTTCAATGCTCTATTGTTTAAATGTTTATATGTTTAAACGTTTTAATGCCTTTGTGTTATCTGCTATGATAAGAAAATGAAAGAGGTTTTACTTATAGATGCCAATTCGCTCATTCACCGGTGCTATCACGCCATTCCACAACTGTCCAATAAAAAAGGAAATCCAACCGGAGCTCTCTATGGAGTTGCAAACGTGCTTTTAAAAGTTGTCGCCGACATCCACCCAGATTATGCCGTAGCACTTTTTGATAGACCCGAGCCAACATTTCGTAAAGAAAAATTTGACGACTATAAGGCCCAGCGCCCCAAAGCAGAAGATGAACTCATAAGCCAAATCATACGGGCACATAATCTTTTTTTAGCATTCAACATACCCTTTCTTGAGCTTCCTGGTTACGAGGCAGATGATCTTATTGGAACACTAGCAACCAAACTTAAAAAAGAAGCCCACGTTACCATTTTTACCGGAGATTTAGATTCATTACAACTCGTTGATGATGGGCGCGTGGTAGTTGAAACATTCAAAAAAGGAATTTCTGAAACGATCGTCTACAACGAGCAAGCGGTATTTGATCGGCTTGGTGTGTGGCCAAACCAAGTAGTTGATTTTAAGGCGTTGGTTGGCGACGCGTCTGATAACATCCCCGGTGTTGCAGGTGTGGGGCCCAAAACAGCCGCCCCACTTTTACAAAAATACAAAACACTTGAAAGTGTTTTACAAAATGCCACAGAAGAAAAAGCATATGAGAAAATAAAGGCGCACGAAAAAGAAGCTTTGCTTTCTCAAGATTTGGCACAAATTATTCTTGACGCGCCACTTGATACTAATATAGAAGATATACGCTTTAATCCTAAACAAGAAAAAATAGAAAAATACTTTCAAGAAAATGATTTTGATTCTCTTTTAAAACGTCTTGATGGCGTATTCAATCCAATCCCAAAGACAACGCCCGCAAAAAAACAAGTAGCAACTCAAAGCATAACCACCCACCAAGGCAACGCGCTTGTTGGGTTTGGGTTAAAAGAAATTCACAAAACAACGCCCTTAAAAGAACCCTATTTTGACGTTGATATTGCAAGACAGCTTTTGGGCATCCCTGGATCATCCTGGCAGGAAGTATCTATGGTGCTTTTCAAAAAAGAACTGGGCGCAGATGAGTTTTTAATAGAAGCAGAAAAAGAAACCCAAAAGGAGATGCAACAAAAAGGAGTTGAAGAGGTATTTAAAAAAACAGAAACACCGCTTATTCCCATTCTTGCTGATATGGAAAAACAAGGGGTGTGCATAGATACAGAGGCACTTTCTCAGACCCAAAACGACATAAACGCCGCACTAGAAGAAAGAGAAAAAATAGTGCGCCAAACTTTGGGAGAGGACATAAACCTTAACTCTCCAAAACAAGTCCTTGCGTACTTTAAAGAAAAAGGAGCAAAAATTACCTCAACCGGCGCAGAAAAATTAGAAAAAATAAAAGATCAGTATCCGGTTGTAGAAAAACTGCTCGCGTATAGAGAATTATTTAAATTAAAAACCACCTATACCGACGCCTTTGAAAAACTCCTCACCAAAGATAAAAAAATACATCCAACCTTTTTACAGCTGGGCGCAGCAACAGGGCGCCTTTCGTGCCAAAATCCAAACCTTCAAAACATTCCCCAAGAATCAGAATGGTCGGGGCGCATTAGAAATGTTTTTGTCCCACAAAAAGATTTTGTTTTTGTGTCTTTTGATTATTCACAAATAGAGTTGCGTGTACTTGCTTCACTCTCAAAAGATCCTAATATGATGTCCGCGTTTGAAAATGGCGAGGATATCCACCGCCTAACCGCATCAAGAGTGTTTGGCGTTGCCACAAAAGACGTGACGTCCCAACAACGCCGTATAGCAAAAACACTTAACTTTGGCATTATTTACGGTATGGGGGTGCGTGCCTTTGCACAACAAAGCGGGCTTTCCCAACAAGAAGCAAAAGGATTTATTGAAAAATATTTTGCGCAGTTTTCTAGTGTTAAGGGGTGGCAAGAAAAAATCCTAACCCAAGCACGCAGAACAAAGGTTGCGCGCAGTATGACGGGGCGCTTTAGAGAAGTACGATCCATTAATTCTCCCAACCAACGTTTTGCATCAGAAGCAGAGCGTATTGCTCTCAATATGCCCTTGCAAAGCTTGGCAGCAGATATTTTAAAATCAGCAATGGTTAAGGTACAGAGCGCATTGCAAAAAGAAAAATTAGAAAAAGACGTACATATGCTACTAACCATCCACGACGAACTTCTTTTTGAAATTAAAGACAATGAAAAAATAAAAGAAACAGCAGAGCAAATCATCAAAAGAACAATGGAAAGCGCGTTTGTTTTAAACGTACCTTTAATAGTAGAAAAAAAAGAAGGAAGCGCGTGGGGAAAAATGGAGTAATAACTAGTGACCAGTGATTAGTGACTAGTGGTTAGTGGCTAGTGGATAACAAAATTGTAAACACAAGACCATGCTACCATATTCGGTAGCATGGTTTTTGGACACCTCAGGAGTTAACTCTAGAGTTAACTCCTGAGTAATTTATATAAATAATTATATAAATGAGTGGGTTGTATAATATGTGGTGATTCTTATTTTCCTCTTGTCCTTTCCCCTTTTTCCTTATTCCTTTCTCCCTTATCTTCAACTTAAAATTGCCCGCTTCGACTCGCCTAAAACGAGGTGAGAAAATTTATAATTTAAAATTGTATTCCCTTTATTCCTCTATCGGATTAATACAAATATGCCGATCCTTTCCGTCTCCTTGGCTTTCGGTTTTAATATCCGGATGCATAGAAAGCTCGGTGTGCACAATGCGACGCTCAAATGCGTTCATTGGCGGCAGAGGCACCATACTTTTGGTAATAACCGCCTTTTTGGCAGCAGCTTTGGCAAGCTTTCTAATAATGTCTTCGCGCTCCTTTCTATAGTTATTGATATCAACAAACACCAACCCCTCTCCATTTTTGCGAGCAATAGATTTTAAGATAAAGTCCATATCAGCAACCATTTGTGGTAAAAATCGCTGTAAAAACGGCGCATCATTTATAAAAACAACAAAACGATGAGATTCGTCGTTATATGAAACGGAAAAATCACTAAACCCCATTGATCGGATAATATTTTCAAGCACTGGCTTCATTGTTTCCATAATCACTCGTTGTATGAATCTTTTTATTTATAATTATCTGCTGTATAACAGAAAAAACAGACGTTGTCAGCCAGTAGAGCGCAACCGCCGCTGGTAGTGAATATAAAATAACAACTGTAATGATTGGTGTAAAGAGCATCATCTGTCGAGACATCTTTTCGGCCATAGCCATTGACCCCCCACCCGAAGATGATTTTTTTTGTTTGGAAACAGCCAACAAAAGCTTTGATTGAAGATATTGAAAAAGACCAGCAGCAAGAACCAGTATCAAATTGGGTTTTTCAAGGTTAACCAACCCCAAAAACATAGTATGTACAAACTCGGGCATCACTACAAAAGAATATAGATGGCTCATAACAACATCGCGAGAAAACCCCCTCAAAAAGACCCTATAGAGCGCAATGAGTATAGGAAGTTGTATAAAAAGAAGCAAAAAACCAGAAAAAGGATTAACTTTGTGCTCTTTGTACACATTCATTATCTCCTTTACCTGTTTTTCTTTGTCGTCTTTGTGGGTGGCTTGTATCTCTTTTATTTTAGGCGCAATGCTTTGAAGGATGGTTTGATCCTTTGCGCTTTTATAAAAAAGCGGGAGCAACACAAAACGTATGATAAGTGTAAGGCCAATAATAGCAACACCAATATCGGCAAAAACATTGTTGTAAATAAGAAAGAGAAGGTTTAAAAGAGGTCTATATAAAAATTCGTTAAATAAATATGCCATATGTGTAACACTATACGCTCATTAAAAGACCTTAGCAAAAGACGATTGCAAAAGAGCACAAAAAGAAGAGGTTTCACTTTCGTTTTGTGGAATTTTTTTAACAAACACCACACAATCAGGACCCTGCTTTCCTACAAAACCACCAACAGCAATACAAGAAAAGGCGGCGCGCTTTATTTTATTACGAGAAACGACCAGCCGCGCAACCTTTAAAGGAACAACCACCGCAAAACGAGCATGCGGGTACTCTGGTGGAAAGGTAGATAAAAAGAAAAACTCAGTATCAAAACGCCCCAGAGGGCGCCTTTTTCTAAAAGAGGAGAAAAAAGATGTGGAAAGCTTATATTTCTTAGATATCATATTCCACACAAAGAACTGCCCCGCCATAGCGAGACTGTTTTTATACAGTTAGTTTTTTTCTATTCTTCTGTCGTCGACGAGCAACAACACGACGACCACCTGGGGTGCTCATACGAGCTCTAAACCCGTGTGTTTTTACTCGCTTTTTCTTCTTTGGTTGGTATGTAGTAGACATAACAAAGAGATGGTATCAAAAAGATTTTAAAAAAGCAACACAGAAAAATAATTAAGATATAAAAGGGCGCTTTGTCAACGTTGCGTTGTTTTTAAAAAACACATACTGTGTGCACAAAGACCAATCCACAGGTTGTGCACACAAAGTCCTTTTTTAACGTTTTCTTTTCTTCCGCTTATTCATTACAATGAAAGACAACAAAACATCTCCGCTATCATGCAAACACTTGATCTAAAAAATCTCTGGGAAAAAACCCTTTCTGAAATAGAACTTCAAATATCAAAACCAAATTTTTTAACCTGGTTTAAAAACAGCAAACTGATAAATAAAAACGAGGAGACGGGCGTTGCCACTATTGGTGTTAATAATAATTTTTCAAAAGAGTGGGTTCAAAGTAAATATAATAAATTTATATTAGAAATTCTGCGCGACATAGACCCCTGCATTTCACGCCTTGAATATGTTGTGGTCAACCAAGAGCTAGAAGAAAAAGTTGCACTCGCACAAAAAGCCCAAACAGCACAACCAATAAACCAACCAGAGTTTCCAGAATTTTCCGCAGACCCAGAAACCAATCTTCATCCTAGGTACACGTTTAAAAATTTTGTAGTAGGATCATCAAACGAATTGGCGTTTGCCGCATCGGCGGCGGTAGCGCGCGAGGTGGGTGTAAAATACAACCCACTTTTTATATATGGCGGCACTGGTCTTGGAAAAACACACTTAGTGCAAGCAATCGGAAATGAAATTATAAAACAGCACCACAATCGCGTGAAGGTAAAGTATGTTCCCTCGGAACGGTTTGTAAATGATGTGGTGTGGGCTATTAGGTCAAAGCGAATGGAAGATATAAAAAACAAATACCGCAACATTGATGTTCTCATTATTGATGACATTCAATTTATTGGAGGAAAAGAACGCAGTGAAGAAGAGTTTTTCCATACATTTAACACTCTCCACCAAAACAACAAACAAATTATTATTTCATCTGACCGCCCACCATCAGCAATCCCCACACTTGAAGATCGTCTGCGGTCTCGTTTTGAGTGGGGAATGATTGTTGATATAACCTACCCCGACTATGAAATGAAAATGGCTATTATAAAGAACAAAATGGCTGAAAAAAGCATATCTATGCCCGATGAGGTATGTCATATTATTGCAACAAAAATACAAAGAAATATTAGAGAAATAGAAGGGATTTTAAACAAGCTCCACTTTTTTAAAGAACTAAAGGGTGATGATTTTGATGTAAAATCAGCAGAAGAAGTAATTAACGCAACTATCCAACAAAACATTCCCAACATTCACCCCACACATGTTATAAAAAGCGTTGCTGAATTTTTTGAAATTTCCCACACCGATATTGTAAATAAATCACGACGAAAAGAATATGTTTTCCCCAGACAAATTGCTATGTATTTACTTCGGGATATGTTGGGGATGTCGTACCCTGATATTGGGGATAAAATGGGAAAGCGAGACCACACCACCGCAATACACTCTTTTGAGAAAATAGCTAAGCAAATAACTAAAGATAGAGACCTAAATCAAAAAGTTATTCTCATAAAAGAAGTTATAAACAAAGGATAAGAGAAAAAACATACCAACGTTATAAACAGGAAGCTCCAAAATTATTAGATAGTTATTAACAAGGGCACAACAAGAAAACCACACATATATAAAGACAAATATGATATTATCCACTTATACACAGCCCTCTATTACTGCTACTACTAATTTATAAATATATAATAGTAATAGGATACATATATGAATATAGTTATTTTAAAAAACAATTTAAAAGAAGGTCTCGGTGTTGTGTCAGGATCATGTAAAGATGGAGCACGCCTGCCAATACTTAAAAACATTCTTATTGATAGTAGTGATGGAAAAGTAAAAATGTCGGCAACAGATCTTGAGATTGGTGTAATACAAACAATTTCTGCAAAAATACTGGAAGGTGGATCGGTGGTGGTGCCCTATGCAATATTTTCTCAAATTATTAATAATATAGAATCGGAAAGAATTAATTTAGAAACAATCAATACCGCTTTAGTGGTGAGTACTGAAAACTTTAAAGCAAAAATAGCAACGGTTGACGTTGGTGAATTTCCTATTATTCCTTCATTAGGACAAAAAGAAGTAACAACATTTACAACAAGTACGGCAGTACTCACAGAAAGTATTGTAAGCGTTATAGCGGCGTGTCAGGTGTCAGATTTGCGCCCAGAACTTTCTGGAATATTGTTTTTATACAAAAATAATAGCACAAAATGTGTGGCAACAGATAGCTTTCGACTTGCCGAAAAAACAATATCACCTAAAAAAATAGAAAGTTCAAGCGAGGACATCACACGAATTATTCCATTAAAAACAGTACAAGAAGTAGTGAGGATTTTTGGATCCCAAAAAGACACGCCGCTTGAGCTTGTTTTTGACGAAAATCAGGTGCTTTGCAAAAACGAGAGCACATACCTTATTTCGCGATTAATAGAAGGAACATTTCCAGAATATGAACAAATAATTCCAAAAAATTTTGAAACAGAAATTGTGTTAGAAAAAGAGAATATTATATCAGCAGTAAAACTTTCAAGCTCACTTTCAAATAAATTACACGAGGTGCGGATTATAACAGACGACACCCTAAAGAATATTAAAATTATTTCATCAAGTGTTGAGTTTGGAGAAAGTGAATATGTGCTGCCAGCAAAAATAAAAGGAGAAAAAGTACAAGTAACATTCAACTGGAGATTTCTTTTAGATGGGCTCAAAAATACACAAGGAAAAAGTATTCTTATTGGGTGTAACGGCGAAGAAAGACCAAGCGCCGTGCAATCAATAGAGGAAACGGGATATAGATATGTGATTATGCCAATAAAATCTTCTTCATAAAAAACAAAAACCCCTCAATTAAAATGAGGGGTTTTTGTTGTAAGAAGAAAGAAAGTTTGGAATGTTTATTTGTGCCCAATTTAAAATAGGGAGTTCCCAGTTGTAAAATTGTGGGTCGTTGTTTGGGGGGTTAGTGCTGTCGCGAGTTGTGGCAGGATCGTTTTTGTCTATGTAATAAAGAATAGAGTGTATTTGTGGGGACTGATCTTGTGGCCGAGTGATGACATACGAACCGTCAATCATAGGAATAAAAGACTGGTCGGTATCATCATACACAGAAAATCCCTCTGGCTTATAATTGTTTATAGCTTGGCGCATAAAAGAGCTCCAAATCGGAACAGCTGCCAAGATGCTCCCCCCTTGTTGTTGCATGGGTTTATAGTTGCTGTTACCAGCCCAGACACCAACGGTAATAAAAGGAGTATATCCAATTGACCATGCATCACGGTAGTCATTGGTAGTACCAGTTTTGAGCGCGACGTCGTATCCGTTAAAAACAGTAAGAGGAAGACTTGAATGAAAAAGTCCAGAACGCAAAGAAACGCTCGAGAGAATGGTATTAATCATATTTACATAGCGCTGGTCGGCTACGCGCGTTGGGGTGTCACTATATGATTCCAAAACCTCTCCAGAATTTTTTTCAACCCGTAAAATAAATGATTGAGTATGTTTGATGCCACCTTGTGCAAACACCGAATACGCATTAACCATATCAACCAACCTAACAGCACCACCACCCAACACCAAAGAAAGCCCATAATTTTTTGTGTCGGTAAGCGTGGTAATGCCAAATTTTTGGGCGGTTGTTATAGAATTAGAAAGTCCGGCAAGATAAAGCACCTTAACAGCGGGGACGTTTATTGATTGGGCAAGTGCATCTTGCAGGGAAATGGGACCACGATAGGCACTATCATAGTTTTGTGGATGAAAACATGCTGGGTTGCTATTATCAAAATTTACCACCGAAGGACAATTAGGGTTGTTGGGGGCAAATTCTGTGGGGACGTCAAAAATAATAGATGAAGGAAGGTACCCCTCCTCAAAAGCGGTTAGATACACGAAAGGCTTAAAAGACGAACCAGGTTGTCTGACGCCCTGTGTGGCGACATTAAACTGTCCGTCAATATCATTATCAAAATAGTTAGCAGAACCCACCAGCGCCAAAATTTGACCCGTTTTAGGGTCTTGTGCAACCAACGAGGCGTTTGATCCGTTGTACAATTCTTTATTTCGCGCAACACCTTCGGTTATGGCGCTTTGGGCCTCTTCCTGTAAATTCCAATCAAGGGTAGTAACAACACGTAGACCCCCATTTTCAACCAATTCTTTTCCATATACCCTCTCTAGATACTCTTTAACCATAATAACAAAATGAGGAGCGCGTATAGATCCTATTGTTTGACTCACAAACTCAATAGGTTCTGCTTTTGCCGCTTCATATTCTTGCTGATCTATAAAATCAAGTTTTTGCATTTGAGAGAGTGTGTAGTCTTTGCGTGCCAAGAGTTCGTCAACATGATTTCCCCATGGTGAATAATACGATGGTGCCTGTAGGACGCCCGCGAGCAAAGCCGCTTGGGCGATGGAAAGATCCGATGCATTTTTCCCAAAAAACATTTGTGCAGCTGATTGAACGCCGTATGCGTTTGATCCATATGAAACCTGGTTAAGATACAGAGAAAGAATTTGATCCTTGGAGTAGCGTTGTTCTATCCAATAAGCCAAAATAAACTCTTTTATTTTTCGGGATATAGTTTTTTCTGGTGTTAAAAAAACATTTTTGGCAAGCTGTTGAGTTATGGTAGATCCGCCGGGTGTTGAGCCCGACCCTCCTATATGTAACACGCTAAGAATGTTTACAAACACAGCGCGCAAAAAACCATGCCAATCAATAGCTGAATGGGAATAAAACCCCTGATCTTCCAAAGCGACAAGGGCATTTTTTACGACGTCAGGAATTTCATTATCAGGAAGCACGGTTCGGTTTTGATCGCCGTGGATTTCATATAATAAAACCTCTCCCGTGCGGTCATAAATTTTAGTGGATTGAATTTGTTTTATATCGCCTATTTGTTCTGGCCGAGGAAGGTCTCTGAGAATGGAGGTAATAAAAAAAGAAAACCAAATACCACCCACCAAAACAATGAGCAGTAAAATAATTGAAACGGTTTTAAAAGAAAAACGGATATGCATAGATGTAGATAGGATGTTGTGTATACAATACTACCAAAGATACAAAAAAAACAGAACGTCCGCCGTGTGGCGGACGTTGTGGTTATGCATCTTCTTCGTCGTCATCGTCTGGTGATAAGTCATTGGCGTCCTCCTCTTCGTCATCTTCGTCGTCGGCGCCAAACTCTTCATCATCAAACGTATCAAGTTCATCTTCTTCCCCTTCTTCTTCGTCTGAGCCAGGATCTTTTGGTTCCTCAACACCTACCTCCCCTCCTGCTTCACCGTCTTCTTCGTCTGCAAAAAGAACGGGCGAAAGAACTTTTAACTCGTACGTTGTCATTGTGCAAAAAAGTAAATATAAAACGACCTTTTATCATGTGATGGTGGATACTATATCGGACATATAAAAAAAGTCAAGAACAAAAAAAGTCCCTGTGGGGATAAGTGTTAAAGGGAGTTTTTGGTGGGTGCGGGGAGAGTTGTTTTAGGATGTGTTTTTTTCTATAAAATGATTAGTGCGCAAAGAATATGCAGTCACCAACGCAATAGCCAATGCATCAAAAACGTCGTCATGATCTTTAAAGCCATCAAGCATAAGTGTTTGGCGCACTGCCTTTTCAACGTCTTTTTTGGTGGCGCCTCCCCATCCCGATATCCCTTGTTTAACCGCGAGTGGTGTTATTTCTTCTATAACAATACCGCGCTGTGCCAAAGAAAGAAGTATAACTCCGCGCGACTGAGAGACCTCGGTTGCAGTACGCACATTCTTTGCAAAATAAAGTTTTTCAACGCCAGCAACGTCTGGTTTGTGCGTGTCTAGCAGCTCATTACAAGATGTATATAATTCAGCCAAAAGAGTGTTTTTGTCAGACGAGTGTGTGTGGATAATACCCCCTGCAATAAAAGAGGGGGTTTTTTCAAAAGAAATTATTCCATAACCAGCACGCGTACTTCCGGGATCAATACCAATAATTTTCATAAAAAATAACTACTCTTCAAGAGTTGCACTTGTATAAAGTTCATCAATGTCGTCGTGATCGTCTAAAGCTTCAAAAAGAGCCAAAAGCGCCCCTTCTGATTTTGGTGAAAGGGTTTGGGGAAATTTAGGATGATACCCTGTGGCGTCTTTTTCAAAAGCCCACAACACACTGCCTGGCTGGGCCCATTTAGCGCTATGATCTTTGAGAATTTTTTTAATTTCAGGAATGGTTCGGTTGCGGTTGTCGGTGGTTGCCTCAATAAGAATAGCGGATCCTTCGGGGCCGTATGCTTCTAAAAGTATCCGTTCTAAATCCAAAGACTCTTGGCTTTTTTTGAGTGCTCGTTGGATGTTTTCATTGGGGACATTGTATTTGTGGGCGCGCTCAATTGCCCCGCGCAGTGTTTGGTTTGATTCTGGATTATTATCATCACGCGCAACGATAGCAATTGTTTTTAGGAGTTTAGAAAAAACCTGAGCGCGTTTTTTATCAGTTGCTTCCTTGCGATGTTTTATATTCGCCCACTTAGAATGTCCTGACATATAGAGGAGTATATCAGAAGCCAATTAAGACATTGATTGACAAAAATAGAATATATTACACAACAATGTTTTTGTAAAAAAGGAAAGAACAGCAATCTTTATGAAAAAGAACCCCCACCCCATCAAATCTATAACCACTATCAGCCACCAGGGACGAGTTTTTGTTTGCGTACCAAGAACCAATTTTTTGGATTTTTTCTACTTTCTTTTTATTGAGGCGAATCTCTGGGGGAAGAAGGTTCTCTCTATGGCTTATTGCCGAACATTGCCGGACTTTGCCCAACTTATCCACATATGCCGAACTAAAGTGTGGATATGTTTCTAAGGAGAATTGAGGGAGGCAGAAAGAACACACAGAAGACTTGACCTCAAAAAATACTAAGGTTTTATCTGGAGATTTAGCTATGATATCCAATTCACCAAAGAAGTTGGCATAATTCCTTTCTATTATTTTATAGCCGTTCTCCTCAAGATATGCACAGACAATATTCTCACCTGTGGATCCAATTGTTTGGTTCTCTCGGGACATATTAAAAGTATACAAAATGTTTCACGTGAAACAAGGTCTATACGGCAAAATAATGTTTCACGTGAAACACTTAGTATCCGGCAATAGAAGTATAGGTGGTAAACGGTGGAATGCCGGATCTATAAAAATAAAAATGTTTCACGTGAAACATTTTTATCCAAAAAAGGCGCTTTTCTGGTTTAAAATGTTTCACGTGAAACATTTTAAACCAGATTGTAGACATAAAACGAAGTAAAGCTAGTATTTATGCGGAAAGTGAGTTGCCGCATAAATACTGGATAAAACAGAAGTAGTTTTTATCAAATAGAAAAACATAGGAAACAAGCCATTTAAAAAGAAACGAAAAGTCCGGCAATTCTATTGCCGGACTTTGCCGGAGATGTGGGCGTTGAGGGATTCGAACCCCCGGCCTTCTCGGTGTAAACGAGACGCTCTAACCAACTGAGCTAAACGCCCATCTTTTTTAAAAATCTCTTTCCCGCCGCTGTTTTGAAATATAATTCACGCCTCCGCGCATCATCAAAAGTATCATATTCTTCTGTATACACCAACTCTATGTCTTTCATTCTTCTGGTGGTTGTTGTTTTTCCTTTTTTATGCTCTCTAAGGCGCTGGGGAAGATTGTTTGTCATCCCCTTATATACATTTTCATTATTGTTTCTAAGAACGTAGACGCTATACATACTATCCACTATAATACTTTTTACGCTCCCCGCCCGTACCAAACACCAGCCCGACGACGTCATTTTGTTGGGGGTACGTTCGGGCGGGTAACCAACTAAGCCCTGTCTGCCGTAGGCAGATAAACGCCCAAAAGAGAAATGTATATTTTCTGACCTCACTCATCCTAGCAGAAAAAAATAAAAGAACAAGGATTGATTAAACGCTACTTTGACCATTTTTATCTCCGGTAATATATTTACGAATCAATTTGCGAATATATATCTGGACAAAAACAATAACCAATACAGTGGCTAAAACAATGAGCCCTGCATACTCAAACCTTTGTTTTAAAAGTGCCGTTTGATCAGCAAAGAAAAAACCAAGAGAAACCAATATGGTTACAAATATGGCAGCAGCGGGCGCCGATGCTTTAAAAAATGATTTTAATGGTATTCCAATATAGCCGGCAGAAACTAAAACAACGCGGTTAAAATTCCAAGCAAATTTTGAAAAGAAAATAAAAGCCCCAGCACTGGAGCGCATCTTTTCAAAAAAAGCAGTGAGCCGATCAACATTAAAAAATAAATATTTTTTTCGTTTGGTCGCGGCAAGCCATTTGCCAATACGCCAGAACAAAAGATCATGGGTTATTTCAGCACACATACCCACGATAAAAATACCCAAAAAAGATATATATCCTTCTCGGACCAATACCCCCGACGTGATAAGTCCTACCACCGCTTCCATAATGGTTGCAATATAGAGGACGGGGTACACAATATAAGGATAACTATGAACAGCGATAGTAAGCCAATCCATTAAAATAGTATAAAGTTTAAAGTCAAAAGTTGAAAGGGATAAGAATAAGATAATTTTAAATTATAAATTTTCTCACCTCGTTTTGGGCGAGTCGAAGCGGGCAATTTTAAGTTGAAGACAGGAGGGAATAAGAAAAAAAGGGAAAGACAAAAGGAAGACAAAAAAACCAAGACGGCGGGGTATGAGCTTGAAAAAGAGATTGTTGCAATGTACACTGCCAGAGAAATTAATCGGCGCGTAGCTCAGTTGGTAGAGCGGTCGTCTTATACACGACTGGTCGCAGGTTCGAGTCCTGCCGCGCCGACAAAAATTCCGCCCGAGAGGGGGCGGAAAAGAGGGGGTAGAGGTGTTGCCTGGGCGGGCTCAAAAACTCACATTAGGACGCCTACTGGTCTTGGTTGTCTGGAGTCAGTGTAATTGATTAACTTCAGATCCCTAGCGGCACGTCATCGATACCCCACTATATAAAGGTCAAGTGCTACGAGGTCTACTAAAAAATCCCCACAAAATGGGGATTTTTTAGTAGTAAACAAGACAAGACCTATACCGCCATGGGCTCTACTTTGAATTTCTTTATAATAGCCTCAAAATCATCTCGCTCCAAAGTTTCCTTTTTAACAAGTGCCTCCGCAAGAGCATTGAGTACCTTGCGGTGTTTTTTAATAATCTTTTTTGCAAGAGTATATCCATATTGGATAAATCGTTCAACCTCTTTGTCTATTTCTTGAGCCGTTGCTTCTGAATAGTTTCTTTCGGTGGTCATCTCTTTTCCTAAAAAGACTAACTCCTGAGTTTTGCCAAAAGTGAGAGGACCAAACTTCCCCATACCATATTTGGTGACCAGTTTTCTGGCAGTATCAGAGGCAATCGCCAAATCATTAGAAGCGCCCGTTGAAAGATCTTTATATACTATTTCTTCTGCGCTGTAGCCGCCAAACATAACTGCAAGATCGGCAATAAACTGCTTGCGGGTACGAAGGTAACGCTCTTTGTCGGGAAGTTTTATGGTATATCCGCCCGCACGACCACGAGAAATAATAGACACTTTATGCACGGGATCAGCGTGTTCTATGCCAGCGGCAACCAATGCGTGTCCTGCCTCATGATAAGCGGTAAGCTCTTTTTCTTCTGTAGAAAAAATATGAGAACGGCGCTCAGGACCCAATAGGACTTTTTCAATGGAAGTAAAAAGATCTAATTGTCCGATTTCTTTTTTCCCATTACGCGCCGCCAAGATCGCTGCCTCGTTCATGAGATTTTCTAGGTCAGCTCCAGAAAAGCCTGGTGTACGTACCGCAACAGAGCGCAGGTCTATGTTTTTAGCAAGTGGCTTGTTGCGTGAGTGGATCTGCAATATTTGTTCTCTATCTTCAATGTCGGGAAGATCCAAGATGACGCGTCTATCAAATCGTCCTGGTCGCAAAAGTGCAGCATCCAAAACATCGGGCCGGTTAGTTGCCGCCAAAACAACCAAGCGCGTGTCTTTTTCAAAACCATCCATTTCAACCAGTATTTGATTAAGGGTTTGTTCGCGTTCGTCGTGTCCACCACCAAGACCCGCTCCACGTTCACGGCCAATGGCATCTATCTCATCAATAAATAAAATTGCTGGAGCTGCTCTTTTTGCGGTAGTAAAAGCGTCGCGCGTGCGCGAAGCCCCCACACCAACAAACATTTCAACAAATTCAGAGGCAGACAAATGAAAGAAAGGAACACCAGCTTCTCCGGCAACAGCACGTGCTAAAAGGGTTTTTCCAGTGCCTGGAGGCCCCATTAACAGAACGCCACGTGGTATCTGGGCACCAAGATCAGAATATTTTTTTGGGTTTTTGAGAAAATCAACAACTTCAGTGAGCTCTTGTTTTGATTCAGCAAGACCCGCAACGTCGGCAAAAGTAACTTTGCCTTTAAAAGGGGAAGAAAGTCGTACGTTTGACTTGCCAAAGCTCATCGCCTGATTAGCTCCAGCGCGCGCCTGCCGAAACATCCACCAAAAGAAAAACCCAATAAGTATGATGGGTAAAATAGTGGGAACCAAAATTCCCAACCAAAAAGCAAGCCCCGATTCGTCTTTGACGGTTAAAGGGACGCTGGCGATTTGTTCGCTTGAGACGCCATATGAGCGCAAACTTTCCAAAAGACCAGTTTCGCCTTCTTTTTGGGTGGTTATGATTGAATCATCTTTGAGTGTGGCGTTAATGGTGTCTCCTGATACAATAATAGAGGAAACCTCAGAAGCATTTATTTTGTTTGCTAAATCAGTAAGAGAAACGCTGGTGGGTGCCTGGGAGGGTGAATTATAAAGGGAAGAGAATAAAAATATAATTGCAATAAACAAAAACAGAACAATAAATATATTTTTAAAAAGCGGTGTTAGAGAAACTTTTTTCATAGAGTGTAAAAAACAAAATTAATTAAAATATCCAAAACCAACACAACAACAAATACACTTGGAGTATAGAGAAAAAAAGAGTATCAAGCAACACACCGCCCTGTCAAGTTTCTCACGATCGTGAGAAACTTGACAGGAGAAGTTTAAAACAGAAACAGAGATAAAAGATGTGGTGTACTAAATAAAAAAACGAGGCCTCACGTTCCAAACGGAAGTGAGGCGGAGTGTGTACAAGTAAGTTCAGGCTCTATAGACATACAGATGAGGCTTGGGGTAGGGCTTGATTAACAACCAAACCGTCGCCACAAAAACAAAGAAAACAATTTGGGTTAGGCCCCAAAGCCCCCCAGCACGGAAAGCGGTCGCAAAACCGACGCTTAGGGAGGCGAGCATCGAAACCAGCGGTGTGGAAGGGCTCCCTCTACGCAAGGAAAAAAAGAAGAGTACAAAAACACCGGCAACGGGAACATTGAAAAGCACGCGCCATCCCACCAAAGGGAAGGGAAGCATCACAAAGGACGCCATCCCCCACAAAACAGCCAGAAAGGCAAATGGTGTGGGAAGGGGCTTGTGTTGGAGAAGAAGAATTCCACCCAACATAATAACTGGAACAAAAAACGCATCAAACAAACGAGGGACCGCCAATCCCAGAAAAACATAACTGTAGTTGAGTGCTACATAAGCCCAACCCCAAAACGAAAGAAGCAAAAGACATGTTGTCGCTGGGGCGGCTATCAACACAACATCTTCTTTTTTCACTGTGCCCTCCTTGTGGTTTTTGGTTATAGGCGTCCGTTAAGTCCGACCAATAGAATACACCACAAAAACATATATGTCAATCTTATACATAAATCTTTCTTAACAAAAAAACAACCCCAACATAATATCGGGATTGTTTTTACCAACCACCCCAGCCCAAGGCTGGTGCGCTTCTGCCTACGACAGACCGGTTGGGTGCAAAGTACTAGCTTTTCAATTTCAGAATAATTCGTTTTTCTTCTGGTTTACACTGGGTGATTACAAAAGTATATGTTTTGCCTTCTTGAAGGGTTGAGCGCATCACATCAGCATCTTCAAATTCTGAGATATGGATAAGACCCTGCACATCGTGATCCAAAAGGACCAATGCACCAAAGGGGTTAAATTTAGAAACAGTTCCCTCAACTTCCTGACCTTCAGCAAAATATTTTGCCGCATCATCCCATGGGTTTGGTTTTAAGGCCTTAAAAGAAAGAGAAACGCGTCCATCTTTTATCTCTATAATCTGTGCATCCATTTCGTCGTCTACTGCCACAGCCTCTTTGGGTGATTCAATAAGCTTGTGATCTATTTCTGAGATGTGCACTAGTCCTTCTATATGAGGATTATCCACAAAGCGAACAAAGACACCAAAATCAGCAACGCCAGAGACAACAATCTTAACTTTATCCCCTACAGCATATCCAGACAGTGCTTGACGCACGCCTTCATCGGTTACCTCCTTTTCAGAAAGAATAAGTTTTTCTGCTTTTGAATTAAAATCCAAAATGCGAACTTTCAAATCCTGCCCAACAAATTCCTGCAGTGCTTCAAATATCTTACGCTTATCAGCGTCGGGAACGTGAGGGTAGTGATCAGCAGATAATTGCGAAACCGGAATAAATGCCTTTATACCTTGCAGTGAGGCCAAGAGTCCTCCCGAGTTTGCTGCTTTAACCTTTACATCAACAACATCGCCAGATTCTTTGAGTAACTTTATTTCTTCCCAGTTCTGCTGGTGCAGAGCGCGAATAAGAGAAACCTCAATGTAGCCATCTTCATTTTCTGTTTCAACAACAGTAACGGTGCAAGTATCTTGCGGAGACATTTTTTTAATCATCTCCTTAGCGTTCATAAACTCAATACCATACACTATAGCCGTGCCGCGATCTTTTATATCAAAGAACGCTTTGTCCTCTTGGGCAGAAAGCAGTGTAACCTCAACGCTATCGCCCTCCTTGAGGGGAGATGCAATATCGGGTCCTGATTTAAGAATCGTATAAAGCGGATGAGTGCGCTTTGATTCATCAGATATTTTTATACGCATATATATATAGTAGCCCTTTACTTGTAATACACACAGAATGGGTGGAAAGGCTTCCAAGGGCTCCCATCTTTGTGTTGCCGCATAATACAAAAAAAGATGTTGTAAATCAACCCCTTCGTGTGTTATACTACAACAACAGTAAAACATCGGTGCGGCTTAAGGGTGCATCGTTTTTCTTATTTTTATGGTTATCACATGGCAAGGAGAGGGGTGTTTTAGGATAGTAAATGGAGATATTTCAATCACCACCGATACACCCACAAAAGAATCAGGGCTTACTATCCCACGCGCAGCCTCTTCTATATATATAAAAACCCTCACAGCAGTAAGTACGCTCAGTGAGCCCTCGGACGAGAAGGCAAATTTTGTTATACAAGGAGCAGGAGAATACGATATGCACAATGTACGCGTTAGAGGGCATCAACTTGTGGGAGAATCAACCGCAAGCTACATTAAAACGGTATATGTTATCCAGTGGGACGATATATCAATTGGACTTTTGGGGCATGTATCCCAAGATATTGTCGCCGATGTTAAAACGGATTTTGAAGAATTAGACGTGCTTATTGCGCCAGGCGGAGGTGATCCGTTTATGGAGGTTAAAAAAATGACATCACTCATAAAACAACTAAATCCCAAAATAGTAATTCCTTCATTTTATAAAATAGGCGGCCTTAAAAGAAAAAGTGGAGACGTAAAAGATTTTTTGAGCCAATTTAATGGCGACACGCAACAAGAAGAAAAATTAGTGTTTAAGAAAAAAGACATTACTGATATAAAAAAGACAAAAGTCATATGCCTCAAGCCATAAGAGATGGCAAAAAAAATACGAGAGGAAGAAAGGTGGCAATAATTAGTGTGGGGATATTTATTCTGGTGTGTGTCTTGTGGATTGGGTTGGTTGTAATAAGAGGAGGATGGATATCTTCTTCTGGGGACACCACAAAAGACTCATTATGGGAGAGCACAAAAGAATATGTACAAAACACATGGAATGATGGATCAAAAAATATAGGAACTATTTTAGAAGAAATACAAAATGTAGAAAATCAGGCAACCACCACCACAGCAACATCATCCCAATAGTTTTCAATGAATATGGCAAAAAAAGAAGAAAAACAAAACGAAGAAAAAAAGATACATCAAAACGTTGTAGGAGCGGAAATAACAACCGAGCTTGAAACCTCGTATCTTGATTATGCAATGTCGGTTATTGTTGCGCGTGCTCTCCCCGATGTTCGTGATGGTCTAAAACCAGTGCATCGGCGTATTTTATGGACTATGTGGGAGGCAGGGCTTTCGCACAGTGCAAGTTTTAGAAAATCAGCAACGGTGGTTGGAGGAGTGCTGGGATCATATCACCCACATGGTGATAGTGCGGTATATGATGCCATGGCGCGTATGGCACAAGACTTTTCTTTGCGTTACCCACTTATTAATGGGCAAGGAAACTGGGGGTCTGTTGATGGTGATAATGCTGCGGCAATGAGGTACACCGAAGCGCGTATGTCAAAAATAGCAGCGGAATTGTTGGTTGATATAGAAAAAGACACCGTTGATTTTATTCCCAACTATGATGCGTCAAAAAAAGAGCCGCGCGTTCTTCCTGCTAAATTACCACATCTTTTACTTAATGGAGCGGTTGGTATTGCGGTGGGTATGGCGACCGATATTTTGCCACACAACCTAACCGAGGTTATCGATGCAACACTACACCTTATAGATAACCCCCAAGCAACAACACCGCAACTCATGGAATATGTGAAAGGCCCTGATTTTCCAACGGGGGGTATTATTTATAACAGTAAAAACATTGTTGAAGCATACGGCGCTGGACAAGGAGCAATCACCTGCCGCGCTAAAGCAGAGGTGGTTGAGCGAAAAGAGGGGCAGTTTAATATTGCAATCTCAGAAATCCCCTACCGCGTAAACAAAGCGGAGCTTATTCAAAAAATAGCCCAGTTGGCAACCGACAAAAAAATTCAAGGGATTAAAGACCTGCGTGATGAAAGCGACAAAGAAGGGTTGTCTATTGTTATAGAACTTAAAAACGACGCATCTCCACAAAAGATTTTAAATCAACTCTTTCAACACACTGAGCTACAAAAAGATTTTCATATGAATATGATTGCGCTTGTGGGAGGACTGCAGCCGCAACTGCTATCACTCAAAGATATTTTGGAACAATATGTAGAACATCGCCAAGAGGTGGTCAGACGCCGTACTGAATTTGATTTAGCACGCGCACAAGAAAGAGCTCATATTTTAGAGGGTCTTTCAAAGGCACTTGATCAAATTGATGCAGTCATAGCGACAATTAAGAAATCAAAAGACAAAGAAGAAGCACGCGCTAATTTGATGAAAAAATTTGGTTTTACTGAGATTCAAACAAATGCTATTTTAGAAATGCGTCTGCAAACGCTTGCATCATTGGAACATCAAAAAATTGATGACGAGTTAAAAGAAAAAAAGACGTTAATAAAAGAATTGGAAAGTATCTTGGCGTCCAAGAAAAAAATAGCAAACATCATCAAAGAAGAGCTCACATACATTCGCCAGACATATGGCGACGAACGTAGAACAAAGGTAATCACCTCGGGTTTATCACAATTTAAAGAAGAGGATTTAGTGCCAGAAGAAGAGGTAATTATTACGCTTTCAGCAAGTGGTTATATCAAACGTGTAAGTCCAGACATTTATCACTCCCAACATAGAGGAGGCAAGGGTTTGATGGGATCAGCGGTAAAAGAGGATGATTTTTTGACTATACTGCGCAGTGCCAATACGCACGATAATATTCTCTTTTTTACCGACAAGGGAAAAGTATTTCAAACAAAAGTACATGAAATCCCCCAGGGGTCGCGCACCGCAAAAGGCAAGCTAGTTCAAAACTTTTTAGACATCCCACCCTCAGATAAAGTGGAAGCAATTGTTGCCTATAATACAAAAAAGGAGGACGCCCAGTTTCTTATTATGGCGACTAAAGATGGGCTTATTAAAAAGACGCCCATTGGAGATTTTGCCAATGTACGTCGAAACGGTATTATTGCTCTCAATCTTAAAAAAGGAGACGCACTCAAAGGGGTACTTCCTTCGTCAGGAGACGACGAAATTTTAGTTGCAACAAAAAAGGGTCAAGCAATTCGGTTTAAAGAATCACAACTTCGGGCAATGGGTAGAAGTGCGGCGGGTGTGCGGGCCATCAAACTCAAGAGTCAAGACGAAGTGATTGCACTTGATATCATAGAAAAAGAAACCCAAAAAGCACGCGTGCTGGTGGTAAGTGAAAAAGGGTTTGCAAAACAAACACCACTCAAAGAATACAAAGTACAAGCACGCGGTGGACAAGGAGTATTAACATCAAAAATAACAGCAAAAACAGGAAATATTGTATCACTCTTGGTTATTGGATCAGAACAAGAAGCAATTGTGCTTTCAGCAAAGGGACAGGTTATTAGAACGCCACTAGAAAGTATCAGAGAAAGCGGACGAGCAACTAGTGGGGTGCGCGTTATGCGCGTGGATGATAAAGATGCCATAGTTGCTATCAGTTGTATATAAAAACAACATAAAAATATCGGTATTGTTTGCGCAAAAATGAGCTTTGATAGATAATATACGTATATGAATCTTACAAAAGGACAACTAATTATCGTTGGCGTCGTTTTACTTATTGTTATCGTTATTATTGCTGCCGCACTTGGTTTAATACCGGGCATTTTTAAAAGCAACTCGGGCGATCCTAACTTTCCAAGTGGGGCGGTAGAATTATCACTCTGGGGAGTGGGCGATAGTGATATGGCAATGCGCGCGCTTTCTGATGCGTACAAAAGTGTGCACAACAACGTACGTATAACCTATAAAAAATTTACCTCCCCATCCGAATATGAAAGCGCACTAGTAAACGCGCTTGCTCAAGGAACGGGTCCTGATATTTTTATGATAGAAAATACGTGGGTGGATAAACACGGGGGCAAGATGTTTCCAGCTTATTCTACGCTAGTAGGAGCACAGGCGGTTGCCGATGTTTTCCCAGACGTAATAAGTGCTGACTTGGTGAGAAACGGACAAGTGTATGCATTACCGCTGTATATGGATAGCATAATGCTTCTGTATAACAAAGACATTTTTAATGCAAAAGCAATACTTTCACCACCACAGACATGGGATGATGTTGTCGCACAAATTCCAACACTGCGTACTATTGATCAAGCAAAAAAGATAACCCAAAGCGCCATTGCGCTGGGCGGGGCAACGTCTATTTCTAACAATGTTGGGATACTTTCACTACTTATGTTTCAAAATGGGGCTATTCTCCAAAAACCACAGGAAACGGGGGTTCGCTTTGACGCGGCTGCCCAAAAAGCACTCACTTTTTATATGCAGTTTGCAAACCCTATTAGTATAAATTACACCTGGAACGATGGGTTAGGACAGGCGCGTGATGCATTTGCAAACGGCAAGGTGGCAATGATTCTTGATACACACGAAGCAATCAGCATTATTAAAGAAAAAAATCCTTTTATTCGTATCGGTGTGGTAATGGTTCCACAACTTAATACACAAAGCCCCATAAGCTACGCTCAGTACCGTGCTCTTGCAGTTTCTCGCCAAACAGCGCAACCCTATGTTGCATGGGATTTTATACGCTTTGCTAGCGCAACCAGCGCACATAGCCAATATCTTACTACCGGTGATCATTTAAGTGCCCTAAAATCAGAAATGAGCGCACTGCTGGGCACAGAAAACGATGCATTTGTTAAAAGTGCCCTGGTAGCCAAATCATGGCGTCAGAATGATCCTGATGTGGTAACACAGTCGTTTACCGCTATGATTCAAAATATCACTGCAGGCAAAACAACCATAGAGCAGGCATTGCGGGCAGCAGCAGAAGAAATTAATCGCGCCGCGAGCAATTCGTTGCTATAATAAAACGGTATGCAATTTCCTAAAGCGATAAAGAAATTTTTTCTAGGTTCGCAATTGTTTGAAATACTTCCATTGGTACAGTGTGGAAGAGAGGGACAGCCCATCTGTACACTTGAGGACTTTTGGGGAGTAGATGGGTTGGTGGATCGGCTCATACAGTTTGGTATTTTTTATATAGCAATTCCCGTGGGGGTAGCTCTTATAATATATGGGGGGATACTTATGGCGACGTCTGGAGGCAACACGTCGCGCGTTCAACAAGGCAAAACAGTTATAAAGTCGGTTGTTATAGGTTTAGTGATGGCGTTCGGAGCATTTTTATTGGTACGGACAATTATGAGCCTTTTATTTAAGTAATATGAAAAAATATATATACGCACTTTTAGGGTTTATATTCACTATGCGTGTGGGTCTTGTTTTTGCGCAGCAAGCGCAACCAGATCCCAAAACCATACCCCTTACCGACCCTATTGATGTACAAACGGTGCCCGAGCTAATTAGTAAAATAACCACATACGTGTGGCAGATATCCATACCAGTTATAACACTTATGGTCATTTGGGGCGGGTGGCAAATTTTGACGGCAGGCGATGATTCAAGTAAAGTAACAAAAGGGAAAGACACATTAAAATGGGCGGTTATCGGAGCGGCAGTCATATTGGTTGCCCAGGGCCTTGTATTTGTGGTCACCAGCCTTTTTGGCGTTGATGAAAGTCAAATTAAATTATAAGTATGAAAAAAAATACGATTCAAAAAATTCTTTTTTCTCTGATAATGGGGTTTTTAATTTTCTCTCCTCTTATTGTTTCTGCTGTTGATGTGGGCCCTCAAGATCAGATACAGCCACCATTTAAAGACGTTGATGGAATTATAGTTTTTCTACAGGCGGTAATTATTAAGGTATATCAAATATTTTTTATCGTTGCGGTTGGATTTATTCTGTGGGCGGCGTTTATATATCTCACAGCCGGAGGAGATTCGGCTAAAGTAGATCAAGCAAAAAAGAGATTAATGAATGCGGTTATAGCTATTGTTATTGCGCTGGTGGCAAGCGGTGTATCGTCAATAATCAGTAGCATATTTTAATTATCATAACTATGAAAAACATAAAGTATATATTAGTGGGGTTTCTTCTCTTTTTTCTTATTGCTTCTCCGCTAGCATCTTTTGCCCAGAGCCAAGACCAGCTTCTCAATCCATTTGAAGGCACAAACATAGAATCAAAGGTAACAAACTACACACAAATACAAACGATTATAAAAAATATAATCAATTGGCTCTATACTATATTCTTTGTTGTTGCGGTCTTTTTTATCCTTCTTGCGGCATACAACTATCTTTTGGGTGGACAAGATGAGAAACATATCGCTACCGCTAAATCACAACTAAGATATGCAGTTATCGCCATTGTCATTGCGCTTATTGCAAGTGGTATAGCGATTGTTATTAATACCTTTATTGGGGCAGCATCTTCTTAATATATGAAAAAATATATTTTTAGCGTCATTGCTTTAGGGTTACTATTGGCACTCCCAACATATGCGGCAATAGAAGCACAGGGCCCAGACAACTTTCTAAACTCCCCAATAGTTGAGCACGGCAGTATTTTGTTGTTAATAATAAATATTATCCGCTGGATGTATACGCTCATATTCATATTTGCGGTTGGACTTATTTTGGTTGCGGCGTTTAATTTCATCCGTGGTGGCGCCGATCCCAAACATATAGAGACAGCAAAACTACAAATACGCTATGCGGTTATCGCAATGGTCATTGCGCTGGTCGCAAGTGGTGTAAGTTGGGTGATACGGTATTTTATTGCTGGCAGGGGACTGGTTTGATTTTTGAGATACAACATTGCTATACTAAATGAAAAGGTCGTTTCATCAACAACTACGCTATGAAAAAAGTTATACTTACTATTGGTCTTGGGTTGCTGTTTGTTACCGTTGGTGTACTGCCCGCATTTGCGATAACGCCCGGAGACATACCCGGACCAATTGTTGCGCAACAAGGACCAGTTACCATTACCGGATGGGTAGAAGTGCTAATGACCGTTATTCGTTGGATTTATACGATTGTATTTATTTTGGCGGTGTTCTTTATCCTTTTGGCCGCATTTTTCTTTGTAACCAGTCAGGGTGATCCTGAGAAAGTTACCAAAGCAAGAAATATGCTTATGTATGCGGTAATTGGTATTGTTGTCGCATTACTCTCGTTTGGGATTGTTACGCTAGTACAAAATTCTGTTGCGTCGCAACTGGCATCATAAAAAGATATTTTTCGGTATAAAAAAGAGAACGCCTCGCGGTCAAGCCGCGAGGCGTTTTGTGTTGGGTGCTAGTTAATCTTCCAGACCTCGGTTGAATGCGCAAACCTCCACCGTTCCCTTTCCAGACGCGGTGAAAGTCTTCCACTCTCGTTGGAAAGTCGGAATGACCAACTTTTTATCCAGCGGGAGCAGGGGGGCGTACTTCTCCTCTCCGGTTGCCAGGGAGGTGAGAAACACCCCTGCATCAGTTGGAGAATCCCTCCAGGAGAGTCTCCACGCTACATCCGTGTCCTTTTCGGGCTTGACGCGCACGATCTGCGGTTGTTCCGAAAGGACGATGGTCGCTGGCCGCCCCGGCGTGACCGTAAAGTCTGCTGGAATCGGCGTGGGTGTCGGCAGGGGTGGAATTTCCACCCTCCCCGTCACCCGAAGCGACGGTTTTTCCAGTTTGGCGACTTTGGGCTCGTGGAGTTTTTTGGAGACGAAAGGGATGCCTTTCACCGCAACAGCCGCGATAAAAAGGACTACAACAATAACCCAAAGCCACGAACGGGAGTTCTCAGCAAAGCTCTTAAAAGCCATTATGGTTTCCTTTCATCGGCGGGGATGTTGATGAGAGGGACCGCTCCCGTTACCCCTCCACCTCTGATGTCGTGAACGACTCTGGTCACCTTCCCCCGTTCCGTTTGGACGA